>Ga0214923_10007447_pt1 | contig 11935 bp, 15 predicted proteins | sample LL1510_MetaG_FD_177993 | JGI IMG/M metagenome (GOLD analysis project Ga0214923, IMG submission 177993) | Freshwater microbial communities from Lake Lanier, Atlanta, Georgia, United States - LL-1510 | ecosystem: Environmental > Aquatic > Freshwater > Lake | place: USA: Georgia | collected... | reverse complement strand
CACATCGAAGATCTCTCCCCGAATCACTCGAATGAGTTTTCCCTGGGCGTGGGGCGGGAGTTGATAGTGAAGTCCTCGCAGCACGCCCCTCACAGACTGGGAATGGTTGTCCTGCACGAAGACCGCCTCAGATCCCAGCAGGTCATGAAACACACGGGCGTTAAAACTCTCAAAGAAAAAGCCTCGCTCGTCGGCGAAGACTCGAGGCGTAAGAACGCAGATCTCGGGGATGGCAAGGCGCTCAACGCGCATTCAAAAGGCCCATGAGGTACTGGCCGTAGCCGTTTTTCAGAAGCGGTTGTGCAAGGTGCTCGAGTTGCTTGGCATCAATCCATCCTTGCCGAAACGCCACCTCCTCGGGAGATGCAACCTTGAGGCCCTGGCGCTTTTCTAGTGTTGCGATGAACTGGCTTGCCTCAAGCAGGCTGTCATGCGTGCCCGTATCGAGCCAGGCAAACCCGCGACCCATCACTTTCACCTGCAAGGCGTTGCGCTTTAGGTAAAGCCGGTTGAGGTCGGTGATCTCTAGCTCGCCCCGAGCAGAAGGCTGAAGCGTCTTGGCTAGCTCGACAACCTTCGAGTCATAAAAGTAGAGCCCCGTCACCGCGTAATTGCTCTTGGGGTGTGAGGGCTTCTCCTCAAGCGAGAGAACCTGGCCCGAGGGCGTGAACTCGGCCACGCCATAGCGCTCTGGATCGCTCACTCGATACGCAAACACCGTGGCCCCAGCGGGTTGCTCATTGGCTTCTTTGAGAAGCGGAATGAGGTCGTGGCCGTAAAAGATGTTGTCTCCCAGCACCAGCGCGCAAGGCTGGCTAGCCAGGAATGGCTCACCAATGAGGAAAGCCTGTGCCAAGCCACCCGGGCTCTCCTGAACTGCATACTCAAGGCGCATGCCCCACTGAATTCCATCGCCCAGCAGTTGCTCGAATCGGGGGGTATCTTGCGGGGTACTAATGACCAGCACCTCTGAAATGCCAGCCAGCATGAGGGTGGTGAGGGGGTGATACACCATGGGCTTGTCGTAGACCGGCAGCAGCTGTTTGCTCACCGAAAGGGTGGCGGGGTGAAGCCGCGTGCCTGCGCCCCCCGCGAGGATGATGCCTTTACGCCTTGTCATAGGAGCAGAGTGTATCGAGGACCGCATGGAGTTCATCCTGCCATGGGGGCATCTGCAGGCCAAGCGCCCTCGAGAGCTTCTGGGTGTTCAGTCGAGAATTGAGGGGTCGCTGCGCGCTCTGCGGGTAATCGCGGCTCGCAATGGCCTCTATCGCGTCTGGGGTTAAAGAGGTCCGAATACCCCGAGCAAGTGCACCCCAAACAATCTGCCTCGCAAAGCCATGCCAGCTTTCAGAGCCCGAGCATGCAGCGTGATAGGTGCCGCCTGCGATGCGCCTAGAAAGCGCCGCACAGGTGATTTCTGCAAGCAGGCGGGTGGAAGTGGGTGACCCGATCTGATCAGTCACTACCCGAAGGGCCTCTCTCTCTGAGGCTAGACGCAGAATCGTCTTCACAAAGTTTGAGCCCTCGCCAGAGAAGACCCAACTCGTTCGAAAGATGAGGTGATTGCACCCACTCTGACGGATGGCTTCTTCGCCGGCCAATTTGCTGTGGCCATAGGCCGAAAGCGGGCAGGGTTCATCGGTCTCGACATAGGCTTCGGGCTTGGCGCCATCAAAGACATAGTCGGTTGAAAAGTGAACCAGGATCGCGCCTCGAGAGGCTGCCCACTCGGCCATCTGCGCGGGTGCTTGAGCGTTCACGGCCTGGGCCGCATCGAGCTCCTGCTCCGCTCGATCCACGGCTGTGTAGGCCGCTGCATTCACGATGACTTGAGGGGAGATGCTCTGGAGCGTTGCGTGAAGCGCCCCCTCGTCAGAGATATCGAGCTCGGCGCGGCTCAGAGCCCTGAGCTGTCCCAGCGCGGGAAGGGCCCGACTCAAAGCGCGGCCAAGTTGACCGTCCCTCCCGGTAAGAAGAATTCTCACGTCCTCTTTCGTCTGACCTCGGCGAGCCAGTCCCCGTTAGCCAGCACCCACTCAACTGTCTTCCGAATACCCGTCTCAAAGGTTTCAGCGGGCCGCCAGCCCAGTTCGCGCTCGATCTTGGTCGCATCAATAGCGTAACGACGATCATGTCCGGGGCGGTCCGTCACGAAGGTGATCTGCTCAGAATATGACCGCCCATCTGCTCGAGGACTGAGCTCATCAAGGATGCTGCAAAGCAGCCGAACAACCTCGAGGTTGGTTTTTTCGTTTCTGCCGCCAACGTTGTAGGTCTCACCCGGCCGACCCTTCTCTAAAACCAGTCGAATCGCGCTGCAATGATCTTTCACATAAAGCCAATCGCGCACTTGCTGGCCGTCTCCATAGATAGGCAGCGACTTACCCTCGAGGGCATTGGAGACGCACAGGGGAATGAGTTTCTCGGGGAAGTGATAAGGCCCGTAGTTGTTGCTGCAGTTCGTGGTGAGCACAGGCAGGCCAAAGGTGTGATGCCAGGCGCGCACGAGATGATCGCTTGCTGCCTTGCTGGCCGAATAAGGGCTATTGGGTTCGTACCGGTTGGTTTCAGCGAAGGCTGGATCGGTCGAAGACAGGCTGCCATAGACCTCGTCAGTCGAGACATGTAAAAACCGAAAGGCCGACTGAGCTTCTTCTTTTAGGGTGAGCCAGTAAATTCTGCAGGCCTCAAGCAGCCTAAAAGTGCCGACCACATTGGTCTGAATAAACGCCTCGGGACCGAGTATGGAGCGGTCGACATGGCTCTCTGCGGCAAAGTTCACAACAGCACGAGGCCGGTGGACGCTCAGAACGTGAGAGACCGCCTCGGAATTTCCAATGTCAGCCTCGACAAAAACGTGCCGGGGATCGTCTTTGAGAGGGCCGAGGTTGCGTAAGTTTCCCGCGTAGGTGAGCGCATCAAGAGAGAGTGCGGGCTCGTCGGACTGGGAGAGCCAGTCCAAAACAAAGTTCGAGCCGATAAAGCCGGCGGCTCCCGTAACGAGAATCATGGGCCCAGTTTAGCCACTCAGCGCAGGGCCCGCTCCTCCAGAGCGTGGGACCAGATCTGCGCGCCCTCAGAGGTAAAGGACTTCAGCGTGAGAAGCCTCGCTCCCCTGGGGCCGGTGACCTCAATCCCGCAGAAGTTGCGCTGCTGAACCAGGGTGCCTGGGATGAGATAGGGTTTCTTATCCTCGTCTGGCAGCTTGGCCACACCCGCGGTGAGCGGTGAGCAGGTGAGCTCAAAGAGCGGATAGCTGCCCTCTCTTGGGAGCTGAATGAGTTCTGTGTGATGACGGTCACCGCTTAAAAAGACCACCCCGCTGACCCTGTTTGCTTTGAGCCAAGCCAGGAAGTCATCCCGCTCAGCCTTAAAGTTCGTCCAGCCCTCAAAGCGATTGAAGTCGTTCAAAAACTGGCCGCCCGCAGCCACCAGCTTGAAGGTTGCGGTCGAGTTGAGCAAGGCGTTTTTTAGCCAGCGTATCTGAGCGGGGCCAAACATCTGCTTTGATGGGGAGTGAAGGTCTTTATCCGAGTCCCTATAGGTGCGGTTGTCTAATAGGAAAAAGTCGACGTCGCCCTCGCTGAATTGAGTAAATACACCGGGCGTCTCCGGCAGGCCAAAACTGCGATTGGGCCAGTAGCGCTTAAAGACCTCGAGGGAGGCCTGCTTGAGCACATAACTTGAATTGGAGTCGTTCGGGCCGTAGTCGTGGTCGTCCCAAATCGCAGCATGCCGACCGGTCTGCAGAAGGCGCTGAAGCGCTGGCTGAGCCCGATCTTGACCGTAGCGGCTCATGATTCCCTCTGGGCTTGAATACTCGTCCTCGCGCAGATACAGGTTGTCACCCAGCCAGAGGGTCAGTTGGGGCTTGTAACTTGCCATGTGCTCGAAGATGCGGGGGTCGCCTGCGTAGGCCGATCCCGCAACGCTGGCGTCTGCGCTGTAGGCGCATGAACCCAAGGCCACCCGCAAGTCAGACGGTTGAGAGCCACTGCGGGGACGCCAGACCGACTGGGTTGTGAACTCAAAGGTTTGACTTTGGTGCCCCGCCACAGCGACAGAATAGAAGTAGCGCTGGCCAGCCTTAAGTCCAGTGAGGCGAAACGTTGCCGGCGCGTCTGGGCCGGTGGTCTGAGTGCGAACCTCAATAGGCTTGCCCGGTTTTTTGGTTGGCTGATCTGCCAGCCAGTACCGCAGTGCAATCTGCGCCTGACGCTCTGATTGAATCCAGATGCTCGCATTGTGTGCATCCACATCACCGACCATCGGCCCGGCTCTGAGTTGGGCGAGCGCTTGAGCGGGCGCTCCAAGCGTAAAGATGAACGAGGCGAGGAGGGCGACAAGGGCATTCGGGCGCAAGCTCATGCCTGAAGTGGACCACAACTTCGGGTCATCTTCTATGCTCAGCCTGCACGTGCGCTCAACGGGCGCTTGGGATAAACTTGGGGGCTTGGCCAAGTAGCTCAGTTGGTAGAGCAGCGGACTGAAAATCCGCGTGTCGGTGGTTCGATTCCGCCCTTGGCCACCACATTTTTGGCGAACCTATTTCTAGGTTCGCCTTTTCATTTCTGCTGTTCTCCCAAGCCCTGTGCGGCTTCCCGCCGTTTTCCGTGTGCCAAACAGGCGCCTTGCCAGGTCTTTTTCGGGTATTTCCACCCGGCTTTTCGACTCTCTATTGCTCTCGGTTCTCAAAGAATAGTGCCGAACTGCTCGGAGACAGCACACGCAGAACCCTATTGCCGGCAACGGCTTGTGCGTGCGTCAAGCAAACGGTGTTCGTCGCCAACATTGGTTTTGATGTGAGCAGTCTAGAGTCAAACCGCGACACACGCACTTTTTTCAGAAACAGAGAATTACCGTCTCGGCTTCCGTGGCTTTGCTGCAGCCGCCCGATCAAAGATGTCGCGGATGCTGTTGGGGCGGCCTTCGCCCTGCAAGAACTCGCGAATCAACTCGACAAAGCCGTCGACGTGCAGCCGAACCGTGATGCCATCCCGATGTGCCGTCACCCGGTCCAGTACGCGTAGCACCATCTGCTTCTTGAAAAACGGAAACATAACCGGCCAGACCTCCGCCATCCGGGTCAGTGCTTCGCTGAAGTGCGCTTCGCTGTATTCCGGGTGCTGCGTCATCCAGTCCGGCAACTGATCAAGGACGCGAGCGGGATTTTTCAGGTGATCGTAAACATGATCCATCACCTGCTGCTCAAGTGCGAAAGCCTGCAGGCGCGGCAAGCCTGAGGCGCCACCACCCAGCGCAATGTCCTTCTGCGGGACGTAGTATCGGTAGATCCGGTTCCCACGCACGCTGGACGTCCAAGGTGAGTACGCCCGACCGTCCTCACCAAACACCCGACCCCGCAGCAAAAAATCAATCCCTCCATCGGTCAGGACTGGCCGCTTGCGCGGCCGACGACGCGCACTCAACAGCGCCTGCGCTTGATCCCACAAAGCCTGGTCAACGATGGGCTCATGCGCCGCCGACTGCCAGTCATCACCCACCTGTAACTCGCCGATCAGGATCCGGTTGTTCAGGAGCTTGTAGATGTAGGTCTTGTCGATCGGTTTGCCACCCCGCACCTTGCCGCTGCGGATGATCCAGGTTTGGTGGTCACGCCCAGTTCGGTGAGTTCCTGCGCCAGCAGGCTGACCGACTGCAAGGCCACGAAGCGCTCAAAAATGGTGCGCACCAACGCCGCCTCGTCTTCTTGGATGATCAGACGTTGGCTATTGAGCACATACCCCAAGGGCGGAACGCTGCCGGTCCAGAGGCCTTTGCGGCGGGTGGCGAGGATCTTGTCGCGAGAGCGCTCGCTGGCGATGTCCCGTTCGAATTCCGCAAAACTCATCAGGGTGTTGATCGCCAAGCGGCCCAGCGAGTCGCCACTATTCAAATGCTGGGTGACCGAGACCAGTGCCACACCGTGCTGATCGAAGAATCCCATCATCTGGCTGAAATCCGTGACGCTGCGAGAAATCCGGTCCAACTTGAGTACAACCACCACATCCACCTTGCCGGCTTCGATGGCCGCCATCAGGCGCTGCAAACCGGGGCGTTCGAGTACGGCGCCAGACACATCGGCATCGCTGTAGGCTGTGCCCGTGAACTGCCAACCCACGCCAGCTTGGCTGTTGATGTAAGCCCGGCATGCATCCAGTTGGGCATCGATGGAAGTGTAGGCCTGATCACCCACCTCATGGCTGGACGTGCGCGCGTACACCGTGCAGCACAGCGGCCTCACTTCCTGTCCGAGAGAGGTTGCAGACGTTCGATCCATTTCGAGATGGTCTCAGAAATTCAATCTGTGAAGGGGGTTGTCGATCGACGCGATCACAAGCCGGGATGTCAAATACCGCCGGTGGGTACTGGACTAAACGGCGTCATTTGTACTAACATTGAGCCCATCGTACATCTAACGGAGTTCCGCCATGCCGACCGCTACCGCCAGCATCCGATCCGCCCGTCTCGGCCTTCGCGCCACACCTGAACAGGAAACTGTACTGCGCCGGGCAGCAGAAGTGGCCCACAAGTCGCTGACTGATTTCATCCTTGACGCCGCCTACCAGGCTGCCGAGCAGACCTTGCTTGATCAGCGCCTGTTTATGGTGTCCGGCAGCCAATACCAAGCGCTGCTGGAGATGCTCGATCGCCCGGAGTCCGACAACACGGGTCTGGCTGACTTGTTCTCTCGGCGACCGGTTTGGGCTAACAAATGAATTTGGCGGCACCGCAACCACTGGGCACGTCGCATCGGCTGGAGAATTTTGATTGCGGCAAACCTGCGCTGACGGATTGGCTGCTGCACCATGCCCGCCAAGCGCAAGGCAGCGGTTCGGCGAGAACCTTTGTGGCCTGTGACCAAGATCGTGTCGCTGCTTACTACAGTTTGACCGTTGGGCAAATCGACACTCTGGAAGCGCCCGAGAGGATTCGTCGCGGCATGGGGCAGTACCCCATCCCTCTGGTCATATTGGCCAGACTGGCCGTCGATCTGGACTACCAGAAGCGTGGTCTGGGTTTTAGCCTGCTGCAGGACGCCATTTCGCGCACCGTCGCCATAGCCGACCAGGCCGGCATCCGCGCGCTGCTGACGCACCCCCTCGATGCTGAGGCCGATGCGTTTTATCGGCGCTTCGGTTTTGAATCGACGCCACTCCAAGAGCGGCAACTGATCTTGTTGCTCAAGGACGCCCGGCGATTGGTACGGATCTGATAGCCATGCATCTTCACAAAAAGCGCATTCCATTCGGTGAGCAATCTCGGCGTCAGCGCAAGGCCGCGTTCATCTCTGTCAAAAACGATATCCTTCGCCACTCCAACATTCTGGGCGGACTGTTTTCCACCCATGATTACCTGCACGGCAAGAATGGGTGGATTGACTGCACTTTCCTTGGCCGCAAACCACCGGTGTTCTATAACTGCGTCCTGGATACCACCCGCAATACATACAAGGAGCAGGTTCGGGAGATGGCGTACGAGGGCTCGTACGCGCTGGCAACTGACGACGGACCTGGTTTCCTTGAGCAGGCAGTCAGAGATCCGGTGTCCGGCCTGTGGACATCAACACTTCCCGAGGCAAAGCGCCTCGACGCTTTGGGTGGTCTGTCACGGCGTGATTGGGTCGAGCAGCAAATTCCACGCATCGCTGATAGTGCGGTGATCCAAGTCCACGAAGGCTGGACGCTACATCATGACTACCGATTCGGCATTGGGCTGCATGCAATACTCGATGCGCCCTACTTGACCATCGAGGTCGTCAACGCCTTTGTCGAGCGTTTTCTCGTCACTGAGGCGGAATATGCCGACCCCAACCCGATCTCGTACCGCCATGTCGAAATCGAAAATTGGCAGATTGAATCGAACGCGATCGCAGATCCGGATGCGTTCCGTCACGAGGCGCTGAAAGCTTGGGAAGCCTTCCGTGTAAATGGCTCGCACGTGACCGTAGATGAGGCTGATGCCTGGATGGTCCAGCTCGAGCAAGGCAATGACATTGAGCCGCCGCAATCCCATACCTGATCTGGTCTCGCGCGGCACATCCTTGATGTGCCGCATCTACATCGCCTCCTGCCGGGTTGTGCAGGACCAAGAGAATTCAGATCTGCTTGGCGCATCCTCTTGAAACATTTTCCAACACCGTTGCAGTGAACTATCAAACCATCGTCCCAATCATGTTTCGTCATCTGCCGGATGGCGAACATTTGCACATCGGTACAGGGTTTGTAATTGCTGCTATGGGTCGCCATGCCATAGTGATTACAGCGGCGCATGTGCTTGCCGACGTGATCGACCGAGCCACACCTCGAAAGTCGGGGTTCTTGTTTCCAGATGGCAGCAAGGAGCCGATGAGTGCGATTGCTGGCGACGAGTACCAGCATCTCGTCGTGTTCAAGTCAAATCAGCAAACCTTTATCGCAGAAGTCACACATGCATGGGGCTGTAAGAAAAGTGACCTAGCCGTCCTGTGTGTTGATATTCCGGCGGCGGTGGACGGACTGATTACGCAGCAGTTCGCGATCAACAGTGCCGGACCGAGCCTTGGCGACAATGTGAATATCCATGGCTACTTTGAAATCCAAGACGTCTCTGCTGAAATGGTGCCACCTGGTTTTGGACCATTACTTCGCCATTTAAGCGGCGGCGACCTCCCCGTTTTTGCAGAGGGCAAAGAGTCATCACTATCTGGTCGTGTCGTAGAACGCTTCCCGGAGGGCGTTGCACTCGTTCGCAGCGCATGCTTTCGGGTGGATCAAGCGTTCAATTCCGGTATGAGCGGAGGTCCCGTGATTCACTGGGTAGAAGGGGTCCCTGCCGTCTGCGGACTGATTTCCCTTGACGACTCTGACGATGCCTATGGCACAGGCAAGTGGGCGATTGCTTCAGAGTTGGCAAATCTGCTGGACATGGACCTCATGATCAATGGGCAACATCCGCTGACATATAACCGCTCAGACATTCCTCCAACACCCATACATTGCCTGCGGGATTTGGTGCGCTATGGCGTGATCCGGGACCTTGGCAACGCGTAATGTTGCTGAAGGGCAAATTAACTTTCCTCAGGAATATTGATGTATTATTGTTTCTATAGAAAAGGAGGCTGATCATGAGTGCATCTGCCCGCAACCTGGCTGCCAAGCCAGACCCATCCTCGGTACTGACCAAAGCTGTAGCTCGTGCCGCTGAGCGGCTGGACATCTCGCGCGCCTTGCTCGCCAAGATCTTGGGCGTCAGCCCGCCCACGGTGACCCGCCTCTACAGCGGTGAGTACAAGCTCGACGAGCGACGCAAGGAATGGGAATTCGCTTTGCTGTTCGTGCGCGTGTTCCGATCGCTGGACTCCATCGTTGGCAACGAGCAGACGGCACGCCAGTGGCTCAACAGCGAGAACCGGGGGCTCAATGGCCGACCGGTGGATCTGATTCGTCAAACAGAAGGGCTAGTACGTGTCGTTCACTACCTGGACGCCTCCCGCGGTCTCGTTTGAGGCCTTTGCCTGGCGTGGCCAGGCGTGGCGCATGGTGGAGTCGCAGCACATTGCCGCCACCATGAAGCTGGTCGACAACCGCGACGAGCAGGATCTGCTGGAGTCCTTGCTGGAATCGAGCAAGCCGCCTCAGCCTGGTGACACTGCGGGGCTGGACTATTTGCTGGCCACGCCGTTTCGCTACGACCCCAAGCGGGGCGGGTCACGTTTTCGGGCGGTGACGGATCCGGGCGTGTTTTACGGGGCAGAGTCGGTGAGGACGGCCGGGGCCGAATTGGGTTACTGGCGCTGGAAGTTTCTGAAGGACTCTGTCGACCTTGAACGCCTTGAGCCGGTGGCACACACCGCCTTTCGGGTGGAGGTAGCCACGCCAGTGGTGGATCTTAGACGTCCACCGTTTGATGCGGATGCTTCTGTCTGGCAGCACCCCACTGATTACGGAGCGACACAGCAATTTGCGCGAGTTGCTCGCGAGGCCAACGTTGGTGGCATTTTGTATCGGTCGGTACGTGATCTGCAGCCGTCGTGGTGCCTGGCCTTGCTGACGCCGGCGGGCTTTGCCAAACCCAAGCCGCACGCCGAACGGCAGACCTGGTACCTGGCCGTGTCACCGCATGAAGTCACGTTGCGGCGCGATACGGAATCGATGCAGTTTTCGGCGGCGGGTTGGTAGAGCAGGATTTTGTCGAACTGACGAGGCCGCAGCAGCATGCTCTGACAAGCCCTGGCACGCGGGAGCCAGCGGGGTTTCTTCACATTCCGCTCTGCCACCATATTCAAAGCCCAACCCTTCTCGGTTGGGCTTTTTCACATCTGGGCTTTCCCCAGTCCGTGCGCGGTTTCCGTCGATTTTACGTGTGCCACAGGCAACAGCAGGCCAGTCACGAAACGCTTGCTTACCCGCCCGGTTTGACTCTTTTTCGCTCTCGGTTCTCAAAAAATATCCGAGAACTTCACCAGCCGAGCACACGCAGAAGCCCTTTTGTGACAAGCGCTTGCTGTTGATGTGCTGCACCGGGTTTGACGCATGGACCACCTGCCGCCAATAGTCGAACCCGATGCCTGCATGGCGGTGACTATCAGCCCTTGGGAGGGTCCGGATCATTGCCGTAGCTGTTGCGCTCCCGGATGCGACCGTTCTCGCCATGAATCAGCACTTCGCTGCGCTGGTTGATGGCGATGTCGCGGGCGGCACGTTCGGCCTCGGACTGGGTACGGTGATGCGAGGTGTCTCGCTGATTTCCTGCGCCACGTACGGCCCAGCCGTCGTCGCGCTTCACCACGTGTTGGTTTTTGCCGGCCATTTTCAAGATCCTTTCAAGGTTGGGGGGATGCGGTAATTCGGGTGTGAGGAGGAATCTGTTCAGTCACCCCCTTTCCAGAATCAAGAAATCAGGCTTGAGCCAGTAGTGCCCCTTGTCGTCTTTGTCGACGAAGGTGGCGTAGACCAGCTTATGCCGCTTGAAAATGTCTGCCGTCCGGAAGCTGGTGCCAGGCTCAAGGCCCAGCCCTTCGGCCATGTGCCGCTTGTGCACTTCGTCGCCATCGGCGTCTTCCAGAATCTTCAGGAAGAGATAGACCTGTGGTGAGAGGTCGACCGGCTCACCATTGATCAGCGCCACGCGCTGGTGGCAGCTTGGCTAGCAAAACCATTGTTAAGGTCTTCGGTGGCTATGTGCACGCTTTTGCGCTGGACAACACCGGTGCCCTGCATGCCTGGGGCACCAACGACTACGGTCAACTGGGCAACGGCAATCTCGCCAACCAGTTCACCCCGGTGCAGGTGGCGACCAACGTGGTCGATGTCTACGCCGGTAGTTACGATTACCCGCTCACTTACCTCAAGAAAAACGACAAGACGCTGTGGGCCTGCGGCGCTGGCGCCTACTGGGGCAATGCCATCGGCAGCAACAGCGGTAACTTCGTACAAGTGCCGGTGGGCAACACCGTGGTTAAGGCCGTGCATGGAGGCACCGGGTCCTACAACTACGGCGCGGCCTTACTGGAAAACGGCACTGTCTATGCGTGGGGCTACAACGGCAACGGCGCGCTGGGCCTGGGCGACGCCACCAATCGCAGCAGCGTTGAACTGGTCCGAATCGCCCAGCGACGGGTAGTGGATATCTCATCCTACGGCTTGAGCTCCGAGCAAGGCTTGGTGTTTCTGCTCGATGATGGCCAAGTGCTCGCCAGTGGCTATGCGGGCGAGGCGCAATTGCCCGAGGACGACAGCGAAACCAGCTACGTTCCGTACCCCGTCATTTTGTAGGGGGAGCCATGCCGAACACCGCTTTGTCTGAAGCGATCAAGGAGGCCTACGCCAGCGCGCCCTCGGAGCAGATCATCCTGCACACACTGGAGTTGCGCCATCCAGCCTTCGTCGATGAGGTAGGTCAGCCGGTCGCCATTCGTGTGCAGGATGATCTGCTCCGAGGGCGCGCTGGC
>Ga0214923_10007446_pt1 | contig 11938 bp, 16 predicted proteins | sample LL1510_MetaG_FD_177993 | JGI IMG/M metagenome (GOLD analysis project Ga0214923, IMG submission 177993) | Freshwater microbial communities from Lake Lanier, Atlanta, Georgia, United States - LL-1510 | ecosystem: Environmental > Aquatic > Freshwater > Lake | place: USA: Georgia | collected... | reverse complement strand
TCCACAATGACAAAAAATTGATTCAACAAACACAATAAAATATATATGAAAAAACACCATGCTTCATACACTTCCACAACTCTACAAGGCGCAAGTTATTAACCGCCCTTCTAAAAGTATCAAAAGCCCATATGTTGCGGATATACTTTTGGAAGACGGCACAGAAGCACTGTGCCATACACCTGGCCTGGGTTGCTCTGGACTGGTTACAAGTGGCCGAATCATTTATGTAACTAAATCAACTGGAGCCAAATCTAAAACCGCATATACGGCACAAATATCGTTGAACACAGATAGCGAAGGACAGTATTTTGTGGGCATTCACCCAATGGTTAGCCAATATATGGCTGCAAAACTCTTACCTCTGATTTCCACAAATGTTGTATGGAAATCGGAAGTTAAAGTGGACACACACACAAGGCTTGATTTTGTTGGGACAAATCCAATGGGCAGAAAACTATACGTGGAAGTTAAGAACGCAATGATTAGCGTTTCTTCAAAAAATCGGGCTGAACGACGGGCAATATTTCCAGAGGGCTACCGTAAAAACAAGACGGACGCAATCAGTCCACGGGCTGTAAAGCATGCTGAAACCTTGGGTAAATTGCTAGAACTACCGGATACAGAGGCGGCATATCTCTTGTTTATTGTCCCACGAAATGATTGCGACGATGGTTTGGAACTAAATCTCAGCGATCCTATTTATTGTAAGGCGGTCAACGAAGCAATAGCAAAAGGCGTAAAAATTCGTGTATTTAGTTTGGACTTCCAAGAAAACGGGGCTATTGAATTCTACAAGGAATTGAAATTTCATTTGCCTTGCGTCTAATGAAATATATTTACAGATGTGCAAATTTTTTTCTAATTTTCTGTTCATAAATATCATTGTCTAAACAATCCCAACAAACTCTTATGTGAGATGGGTAAGACGGCCCATCGTATTCTTCTTTATTACATAAGACACAATTATTTACAAGATTATGTTTATGATATTTAATATTTTCAACCCATTTTTCATCTTGGCAAAATGAACCATAACATCTTCTAATAATATTATTACGAATACATTTAATTTCTATCAACGTATCCTTTGTATATTCATCCTCCCCTGTTCTGCTCATCAATTCATTTATTTTACGAATTAAATATTCAGCATCTATTTCAAACCAGGGTTCTGGTCTATGGGTTTTTGTAGCATGTGTATTTTTAATCTCAAATATATATCTAGGTTCGCCATTATTAATTAAGGCTACATCCGCCACATATCTATTATTTTTATCTCTGTATTCAATAACAACTTCGTCGCCATCTTTATAAAATACCGACGGGTCAAGCTGATCATAAAACGGGCTATAAGCAGTACATTTTTTACCATATTTATTGATATTTGAACATTCTTCCCAATAAAACCATAATAATGCCTTATCTTTTAGTAATTTAGCCATTAACAATTTGGCATCTTTATGAATTTGTGTTTCATTTGGATGTTCATAATAGGTACATTTTTCTGTCTGGACTTTATGAGCAAAGTGTACTCTTCTTATTTCTCCTTTTTTCAATATTACTTTATTATCACAATCGGCACACTTATAATTTTTGATTTTTTGGGCTTTATCTGGTAAAACATATTCATTTGTTTCCGTATCAATCGCACCAAGGGATAATTTATTCATTAATAATTCTAAAAATAGATTTTATAATTTTCATTTTTTCCATATAAAACAGAAATATTTACATCCTTCTACTAAGCCTGGCCGACCTTCTACGTCGTGTCTTTTTTCCGCCAACAAGAGGGTCGCTACTGTTTGTTTTAGCAGTTTTTAAGAGTTCAATCATACTTTTTATGCTATCTAATAGAATTTTATTAAACATTACTTTATCGTCAAGTGTAACAGCTTCCTCTAATTTTTTAGTAAAGTAATCAATATTCCAGTGGATACCATTATATTTATTACTAAATTCAACACAATCATTTTTAATATTAAATAAGAAAACACTATATCCGTATTTTGAATAAAACTCAAGAATTTTATTTGGTATTACGTTTATTTTGTGTATCATACTTTCACGATCATCGGAAAATACAGCGTTTGGAAAAAACTGCGCAAACGCATCTTTTATGGCCTTTGATTTTACCTTATTTGGAGAAAAGTTAAACCTAACAATTTTATATGTGTATGTTCCAGAATTTAAATTGTAGGTGATTTCTTTGTCCTTTTTCATTAATTCACCAGCACCATAAATACGATCTGCTTTGACACGTGAATTATGTAGAAGTGATCGGTGACCTGTGCCAATTTCAAAAGGCGATAACACTTGAATACACGCAAATTTAAGATTTTGTTCATTATTGCCATAAATAATCCACGTATAGACACCGTCTTTTCCTTCCGAAAGTAGTGTGTCATTATTATAAATTTCAAAATGACTCATAAATTCTTTAATTAATTTGGTATTTTTGTTTATATCTAAAGAAAACCCTACAAAAACCCATTTACTGTCTTCATTTTGAATAGTGCAACTGCTGTCCCGCATTGTAATAACCGGGTGATCGGCATTTTTGGGTAAGGACTCCATCTATAAAGGCAGATAAAAATTAATAGATTAGTCGTCAGATAAAAGTAAATTGACAAGATTGCCCTTTTTAGCAATAGTTTTGTTATTTATTTTAGACCTATTTTGAATCTGTGTAGGTCTAATCTCAAAACTACTAACAGTTTGTAATAAATGCTGTATTTGCTTTAACGAAGATTTGAGTACAACAAATTCCTCTTTGAGTTTATTTACATCTTTTTCAATATTTGTTGATGATTTTGTATTCTTATGTGTTTGATCACTTATCAAGTTTATCTCTTGTTCAGAGACTATAATATTTTCAATCTCTGATGGCATATCTTTATTTTTATGTTCTTCATCGTTTGTCAAGTCAAGTTCTTGTTCAGATACGGCATTATTATCAATCGGATACCCCCTTCTTTTAATAGCATCTAATATAGTTTTCTTTGATAAACCTGTAAATAGTTGAATTTGCTCTATATTTCGCTTGTCGTAAATATAATAATCAACTGCCAATGATCTTAATTTAGCACTAATACCACCTTCTGTTCTTTGATGTATTTTGGCAATTTCTGTAACATTTTTCTTTTTTTGGACCAATTTTAACAATTTAACAACCTCTTCCTCTACCCAAGATGCCCCCATTCGTAAGGGATATTTGTTTTTATCTAATCCGTATATTCCTCTTACAGGTTCTATGAGAACATTATGTTCCTCTTTTTGTTTTGTTTCTTCTTCCATTTTAATGCGGTTTTCCATTGCCTTGGCCAATTTCACCTCTTCTTTTAATCTTTTTGCTTCTTCCATTTTAATGCGCTTTTCCTCAGTCTTGACAAGTTTTTCCTGCTCCTTTTGTTCTTTTCTCTTTACAGCCCGTTCCCTAGAAGTGTAAACAATCTCTTTGTATAAATCACTCAGTATATAATCAGCATATCCTCTGGCTTCAACAGTAATATTGATAATACTTAATTTTCTCAACCTACATGCGATTTGGCCAGGTGTTCTTTTATGAATATAACCTATTGTAACAATATCAAACCCCTCCTTTATATATTCGTTACGAATCTGTTCATCTTCGTCATCGTCCCACGGCAGTTCATACCTAACATAATATGCCAACTTTTCCATGTTTTAAAAATGAAAATATAAATTTAATGAAATTCAATTTTTTAAATTTAATTAAAAACGACAACACCACTAAAAAATTAATAAAATGCCAAACACTTAAAAATAACGCATATTTAATATGTATATGCCACAATACATAAATAGAACAATAGAAGAGGTAGTTTCAAATTATAGATGCCCATTTTGTTTAAATGAATACAAAACAAAAACAGCAGTGAAGAATCATGCTAAAAAATGTAACGATAATTATGACATTGGGGAAAGTCTTGATAACATATTTGTAGATGAAAATATAACAGCAAACGAAATTATACAACGGCAAGATGAAATTACGCATTTTACTAAATTATTAACAATTAACAACGATCTTGCAAAAATTCAAACACAAACACCTGAAGAAATTAGAAACAATATAAAACAGAGTTTGAGACAAAAATTCAATAATGATTATTATGAAGTGGGCGATATATATAGAATTTATGAGTTCTTTTTCGGATTAACAGAAGCAGACAAAATTAATAGAATTAATGAAAATTATTTAGTTATAAATAAACATTTAACACCTACTGAATTATGAACAGGGTCTAAAATAAAGTTGAATACGTTTAAATAAATGGTACACTGGATTTATGTACTTGAATGTAAAGATAAAAATATTTATGTAGGTGAAACAACAAGATTATATAAAAGATTCAATGAGCATATGAGTGGATCTGGTTCTCAGAATACAGGATTACATAAACCAAACAAATTAATTGGCCTCTACAAAGTTGGTGATAACTTCTCTTTTATGAATTATAGACAACAAATAATCAATAAAAGCGAATATAATATATTTACTATTAACAACTGGGGAAACGAAGAAGATATTGGTTATTTAGATGTTGAAAATCATATTACTGAAATTTATTTTTATCTAAGGAGCAATGATACCGACGACAATTTCTTGTATTGTGATGGAGAATGGCAAAAAATAAAAGGTGGTAAATATACAAAACATAATATTTTAAATAATCCAACTGAATTAATGAATAAGAGCCAACTTATTGATAGACCGTGTTGTGATTGTGGTTATCCATGCGAAGTAAAAATTAGCAGAGATAAGAATTCTATTTATTATGTATGCGCTCTAAATAATGTATGGGATGGATTTTTTCGTGGATTTAAAATAGGGCGACCATGTGATTTCCATAAAATATATGACGAAGATACAAATGTTAAAAAACAATATAAAATAAATGTAAAGAAACTTGGAGAAAGTTGGATGGAAAATATTCCCATATCACAATATAAAATTCACCCAGAACCTTGTATAAAATGTAACAAAACAGGTTATATGCCTGTGTTTTCTTTTGGCAGTGTGCGAAGATTATGTCAAGATTGTTTATCAAACGCATACGAAGATTTGCGGAATAAATATTCAGATATATGTTTGATAAGATAACTAAAAAATCACATTAACTTTCCAGGCTCCAATTGATTTACGACAAAGAGGACACGTTGAAGGATATTGTTTAGAATCAATCGTTTTTTCCCAACATTCGGCACATATTTTATGGGTTGGATGGCACGATAATTCAACCAAAATTTTCTCCTCCATACAAATCCCACATTCTTCGTTTGTGGTAGTTCGTTTAAGTTCTCCACGATACGCCCAACATTCAAAACATAGACCAACGGCACCTCCAGGATGATTCATCATATTCCATAATGGTGTAGATACACCACAACTATCAAAATTTTTACATTTCCGTAGTTCACAATTATGAGGACACGGTTGTTGCCGACAATATTTTACACTATGAATACGATGCCCACAAATACAATTTTCGTGGTCTTTGTCGGTTTCTTTATCATAACAAGTACATTCACAATATTTGAAACAGGAGCCGTCACCTTCGCAAATTACCATTAAATTATATAACTGTATATATAATCAAAGTTTTAAGTATTAGACATGTACTTATTTTAACCCATACAAATTTCTAAATCGGCCTTTTTAATTACGCAACACTAAAGTTTATCAATTATTGGATTTTTTCTAGAATAATATTCATTTTCTGTTGAATATCTTTCATAACTATCATGATTTCATTTAGAGAAGGTTCATACGACCCAGATGTTGTAATAATCTCCCTTTCTTTTTTTGTCAAAGAGTTTCTATATTGTTTTTTCTGTATTGCCTCTAATATAACTTCTTTTGAAAGTCCTGTATATTTCTCAATTTCATCGACTGATTTTTTATCATAGATATAATAATCTGTCGCTAAGCCTTTTAATTTTCCTGTTATTCCACCTTCAGTCCTTTGATGTAGATCCGCAATTTCCTTTATGGATTTCTTCTTTTGAACTAACTTTAGTAATTTAATAACTTCCTCTTCCTCCCACGCCTGTCCCATTCTTGAAGGATATTGGCTTTTATCTAAACCAAACATACCATTTGATTTTTTTTCACCTTGACTATTTTCAACAGAGCCAATAAATACGGTGTTATTTTCCGTCTGCACCTTCTTTGTACACAAATCTTTATATAAATCACTTTCTAAATATTCTGAATAACCACGTGTGTTTTGTTTCATATCAATTAATTTTAACCGTTTTAATCTACTAGTTATGCCACCAGGGTTCCGTTTATGAATTTCGCATATTTCTAACAGGTTTAACTTATTAACAGTATATTCCTTAATAAGTTGTTCGTCTTCTTCGTGACCCCAAGGTTTGCCTGCCAATTTAAAGTCTTCTTGATTTTCCATTGGAATTATTATAGTTTATATAATAATTTCAATTTTTAAATAGGATATTTATATTTTTCTATTTAGACCCTATACAAATTCTAAATACACATTTACAAATAAAAATTGATTATGAATAATAAAATAACTCTTATTTAAAATGCCGGTATATACTTATGAGTTACTTAAAAAATGTTTAGAGAAAGATGGTGCAATAATAGATCCAGATTTTGATCATAGTAATTCAAAACGTGGAGATACAATTAATTTTATATGTTCATGTAATACTAAGGATAAAAAAAGTTTCCGTCGCATATATGAAAACGGAGGCGCTTATTGTGAACTATGTACGAATGCCAATAATACAAAAAAGGGTGCAGAAACTCGTAATAATAATTTAACAGAAGAAGAGAAAACTGCTAAAGAAGAAAACACTATACTAGAAGCAAAAGAAAAAGAAATTGAGATCTTAAGACGAAAAGAAAGGGATGAAATTATTAAAAATAAACCAGATCCGACTAAATGGTATCCGCATCCAATATATAAAAATTACGAAGCAAATACGGAAGGAGAAGTTCGAAATGCTAAAAGAAATAAATTAATAGAAGGTACTAGTTATAAAGATGGGAGAACTACAATTACTATTTACACCCATAAAAAGCAAAAACACAGATTTATTATTGAAGCATTATTTAATAAAGTCATATCAGATGATTATGAGATTGATCATATAGACCAAAATCCAGGAAATAATAAATTCGTAAATTTGCTAATTTTAACAATAAGTGAACATGCTAAAAAAACAGCAGATACAAATCCTGGAAGAGGTAAAAAGGCAACTTTAAATTCATCTATAAAAGTAATTAGAACAGATACGGAAGGTAAATCAGAGACCCGTTATGATTCTTTAAACGATGCTTCAAAAAAATCAGGACATACAAAAAAAACAATTAAAAAATATATTAAAAATGGTCAAAAAGATCAAGAAGGCTTTAGATGGTCAGAAATTGCCGAATCTGAGAACGATCTTCCTAACGAAATTTGGAAATATCATCCTGTACACGAAGGATTAAAAGTTTCAAATTTTGGTAGGATTAGAAATACGACAGTAGCAAAAGCATATAATACATATGGTTCAAAAGGTGAATATTATACAATTAGTTATAAAGCAAAACAATATAGAGTACATAAATTAGTGTGTGAAACTTTTAACGGTCCTTCATCGAATCAGGAAGAAACAGTTGATCATATTGATAATGATAAATACAATAATAATTCGGAAAACTTAAGATGGGCATCTAAAATAACACAAGCGCAGAATAGAACAAATGTTAATGCCGTTGAGGTATATGATATTAATACACTGAAGACTATGTGTATATTTCATACACAAACAGATTTGGCAAAAAAGTATGAAATAAGCGAAGGTACTGTATCGGATATTGTAAATCTTATACAGAGAAACGGTAAAATAAGATACAGTTTTTATAGAAATCTTTCAATTCGTAAAGCAAATATGAGCAATGAAGAAAAAATTGCTAGAGAAGAAAAAATTCTTAAATACGATTTGGATGTTTTATTGAGAGATAAAAATAAACGAAAAACCAATGATGAGAATTTGCCGGTACATATTACAAAAACAAAATCAACATATGTTCTTAACATAACATTTAAGGGTACTAAATATCGTAAATGTGGTAATAATATAGATGATTTAATATTAGCAAAAGAGACTTGGATTAAGAACAAAGAGAATGAATATATAAATAAAATTAAGACAAATATATCTCAATATGTATTCGGGTAATTTATACGTATTTTTAATAAACTTTTTTCAAGAAATGGTGTATTAAATAAAAATCATACTGCCTAAGTGAAAAATGACTTATTTAGCAAAGGTTAAATAAAGACAAATTAACAACCTGTTTTCCTACCATAATTCATTTCAACGCAAGAAACATGCAACGCATTGTACCAATCCTGAAAGCAGGACCCCGTTGTATCAGAGAACTGAATAACTCTATGCCCACGCCCCACATTTTTAACAGACCACATTTCAGTCAATAATGGGTCCAACTGAACTCCCACAGGGTCAGAACGGTACCAGAACGTGTTTTCCGCAATCAAAACATATTTGCCCCCAATGTCCTTTTCTCTATGCTCTTGACCATGTGGCCCACAAGCCATTTGAACCAAATCACCGCCCTGAAGCATGTATTGGCAATCGCCAATGGGGTTTGTCACAGAGGCGATTTTCTCAGGACAAGTGGTCTTACACCATTCATAATATTCGGCAAAAGTCATCTTCTTTGTGATTTTCATCACATAAAGCACACTATTCATTTCTGGCCCAAGTTTTCCAATCGGCCCAGACCGCCCCCGTAAACCGATAATAATATCACCAGGTTTAGCACTACATCTTATCTTCGGCTTACATATAGCCAAAGAACAAACGCCACCTTGGATATTTGGGGCAGACCCGTTATCATTTTTCAAACGATACAAATACACAGTCATGTCTATAAAGTAGGCTTCTTTTGCTAACTCTATGTTTCAATAGTCTAAAACTATGATTTGTGATTTCAATTTTGTCAAATCCCAAAAATTGAAATCACAATTCATATATCAAGGTTAGTTGAGGATAGTATCAAAGTAAATACTGTTTATAGAAAATGCTCTGGCGCATTTTGTGGAGCAAGAAGTGGTGGGACTACGATCTTTACAGAACCAACTTCTGGGAGAACGGCCAACATCAATTAGCCCAGGAGCAGGGCAGGAAACAAATGCGCTTAACACCGCAGGAGGGGGATGATTTTGAAATCATTTATCGTGGCAAGATTGTGGGAAGGGGGAAAATAGTAGGTGGATTTGCTACGCCCACGGCAACCAATGACAGGGACTGGAATCACCCGTGTAACATTGGACATTCCCCCCATCGCACAAGTCAGAGCCTGGCACTACTTAACATTACGGAGATGTTACCATTTGACTTGGCACCTCCATTGGAGAATGGTTGGAGTCAACGACAGACATGGCGACGATACATTTAAAACAGATATTTTATAAAAGCAATATTTTTTGCTTTATACAAACCACCTATAATCCTCAAACCCAAAAATTGAAATGACAAATCATAGACAAACCTATCAAAGATGCTCTGGTACATTGTATATGTCAAAAATTGGGTGAACTACAACACCCAAGGACACGGCTTCTGGGGCAAAGGCTATTGGCAAGTAGTTTATGAAAGAACCCAGATGCGCTGTAATCCACAGCGTGGCGACGATTTTATAATGATTTATTGCGACAAGATTGTTGCTAAAGGCAAAATCGTACCAGGCTTTACACAACTCAACGACGCAAGACACCCAAACCACACAATTAACACTCTGGGACTAGTTAATATTAATACGATGCTACCACATGCGTCGGCACCAATATTACATCTAAACTAGAATCAAAACAAAGACAATTCCCAAAAAATTGATTATAAAACCCCATTTTTATATAATCAAAAAATGAACAACAAAGTCACAGCAAAGTTCGTAAATATGGGATCGGCCCAACGGGCGCAAATGATTGCGTCAGCACGACAGTATATCAACAACGACCAGTTTCTAAACCTTCTACAAAATGTTGATATTAATGATGTACATATCAAGAACAAAAACAAACCAACAAATATTTATTGGATAAGCGCACAATTGGTAGCATTTAACGGCATCCCACAACTGTGCGCCCAAGTTGATACTTGGCTACGATCGTGTTAGTTCAATCCACATTACCCCATATTTTTTCAATAAAAATCCCGACAAGTGTCTGATGAAAGTTAGAGTGTTAATATATTCTAATAGCACTATTAAGTCCCAGTTTGTTAGAAAAAAGAGTGGCAGGTTTACAAGTTATAATCCGCACAGGTCTAAGGAAGATTAAGACGTATTCACGGGTACATCCTCAACCGGCACTGCAACCTGAACACCGGTCCACGTCTCCCCATCAATAAGCGCAAAAAAATCAATAATCTGCTCAACAGATGCCCTAAAAAATTCACGTCGTGGGTGTATCCGCTCCGTGTATTTTTCAAGAAGAAGATGTAGCCCCACTTCTTTTTGCTTTGGCAACCCAACTTTTTTAGCCATTTCAATCTTATATGGTGTAGGAGGTCGCCACGTATCTGCGCTATTGGCATCCTTAAGACGATCTTCAGGGCTTCGCTCTGTCATGCCGATTTTAAGAATACCAGGCATAGATACATTTGAGAAACAATAAATCCATCCTTCGGCCATTTTATCTATATTATATCTATATTTTTTTTCACCGAATCCACTGTGCCTAATTTTTTATCCACTGTGCCTAATTTTTTATCCACTGCGCCTAATTTTTTATCCACTGTGCCCGTGTATTCAGTATATACGGTAAAGCATATAATACCAGCACATTTATACTAACTGTTGTTTCCAAGTTCAACGATTTGTAATAAAACGCCACCAAAGCAGACATTAACATTAACAGCCCATCTCCCAAAACTATTTTGAACCCACCTTCAGAGTATTTTTTAAACAGATCAATGATTGAATTATGACCCACGGGCAAGGGCCGAATTACAAACAGATAAAACAAAATATCATGTATGGCCTGAATTGCTATCACTAATCCAATGAACAGTAGGGGATTCCATCCATAAATCGGGTTTAGCCAAATCGTATAAACATAACGGGCAACAAGGAACCCAACTAAAATGATAAGCACATCGCTTAACACGGCATTTAACTGAAAATCATCGTACCATTTATTCAAACTTTTACCAAAGAAGTCGGGAAAATAGCGTACTAAAAATAAAACAAACACGTCTACCGTAAGGATGGCAAAAAATATGATAAATACATCGGTCACAGATTTATAATTTGATATATTTGTTGTCATATTTCTATAATATAGTTATAAAATTGAAAACACACATAACACACTAATAGAAACAAAAACAGAACTAATAAATGCTCAAACAGTACTATGTATTAGTTGAGCGTTCAATCGGCTCCGATTTCTTGGTACCTGTGCCAAACAAAATGAGAGCCCTGGAACTAGCACATAGACTCATTATTAAACAACACGACCATGAAGCCACCTATCCAATAAGTCCCTGGAATCTTGTATTGTCATCGGACGATAAAATTATATTGGGAACTAGCCAAGATTTTAAATTTACTCTTTTATCAACCGTACCTCAGACGAAACACATCATTATGAAGGAAACAGATATTGTCTATTTCCTAAAATGCCAAGATTATGAAATAGACCAGACCCTTACACAATAAATCACTTCTATTAGTCATCTTCGTCCTCATCTTTAGACATAAATGCCTCCTTTTTCCAGTGGCGTGACTTATAGAATAAATTCCATACCAGTTTGTGTGTGAAGTAATAAATCAGTGCAAAAAGCAACGCATGAACCAACGCAACAGTCCATTTATCGCCCCCCTTAGGAAGAGAAAACAACAGGCCGGGTGTCAAAAGCACAAATA
>Ga0214923_10007444_pt1 | contig 11940 bp, 9 predicted proteins | sample LL1510_MetaG_FD_177993 | JGI IMG/M metagenome (GOLD analysis project Ga0214923, IMG submission 177993) | Freshwater microbial communities from Lake Lanier, Atlanta, Georgia, United States - LL-1510 | ecosystem: Environmental > Aquatic > Freshwater > Lake | place: USA: Georgia | collected 2015-10-15 | reverse complement strand
TAATTATCTATTTTCAATTATTTCTAATAATTCCTCTTATTCTTATATAGTTTAATTCGTTAATAATAATTATTCATCTTTTGCTAACAATTCTATTTCTTTTTCAGTTAATTTTTATTAAATCAATTATATTTTTCCTAATCTTAAATTTTTTAATAAATGATAAATAAAATCTCTAAATTTTTCACATAATTAAGATTATCCTCTTGACATTAATTCTATTATTCCTCTTTCTGTTATAACATTCATATTTTATCCATTATAATTTGGAATATTTTAGGGGGCCAGTAAATGTACCCCTGAATATTTATTATTTATTTCCTATATCCATTAAGCTTTTTTATTTAATTATAAAACTTTACATATTTAAGATGTTATAAAAATTGGATCCTAATATGTTCCTAATATATCTATTTTTTATCCTTCAAATAACTAATTATATTCGGTTATTTCTTAATTTTATTATTATTTTTATTCTTCCATATATAAGAAATATTATTAAGTATATGTTTATTTTTTGTATTTTAAAAATTTTACGTATGTTGATAAAATTGAAAAAAAAACTATATAATTAATTATTTTTATATATGTAATAATAAATATATAAAAATTAATATATGTAATAATTTATAGAAAATTCCGATAAATTAATATAATTTATTAATAATTTTGATGATGGAATAAAATAATTATCTATCAAAAATGATATATTTAAGTTATTTGATAATTTTAATAAAAATTTTAATTAAAATTATATTTTTATACATTAATTATAATAAATATGTACTTATAGATTAAAACATAGTATTTAAATAGATGGTTTTTAGAAAATATTTTCTTTGTAAAAAATATAGGAATTAATATAAAATTATAAATATATTTTATAATAATTAAAATTTCTCGAAAGTACAATGTAACAAAATAATATATGTAATAAATAATCTATTGATTAAATTAAATAGATAGAAGAAAATTTTATTTTGTTTAACATTGACGATTTATAAATAAATGGATTTGAAAAAACTGAAAAAAAATATATAATAGCAAAATAATGGATTAATAATATATTAAATGAAAATAAATAAATCGAACATTAAATGTTTAAAATTTTATTTTAATTTATAGGTGAAAAAGAATGCGCATTCATATAATATTATGATTATTGTATAAATATAATGAATATAAAAAATAAATTAAACTCAGAATATGATTTATATAGCCATATCGGAGATACCGATACATTTTAATCATTTTATATAGATAAATATAATGATTATATTTAATAATTTTAAAAAATATTTTATATAAATCGTGGATATTAAAATTTTTTATGTTATAATTATTTTTATTTTAATTATGTTGATTAAAAAAAAATAGAATAAATTTATAATAAATAAATATAACTACCCTTTGGAAAATTATAAAAATATTATAAAATAGATTAATTGTGTTAGTAAAAATCATATAAAAGAAATATTATTAGTAGTATTTTTAATTTTTTATGGTCTGTGATTTAGTTGATTTTTGTGTTAATTTATACTATTATTCTTTTTAAGATGTGGTCATGAATTTACGAAGATAAATATAAAATAATTATTTTTATAATAATATGATTTTAAATAGTGATATTATATTAATATTATATTTTTATTTTTTATTTTTTTATATACTTATATTTTTTAAATATATATGTAATAATCTTGTAATAATTGTAGATAAAGTTTATTTTGTAAAACATGTACAAATTATTCGTGCGCAAAATGTTGTAATAGCCATGAAAAAATAGATATAGAAGATATGATAGAAATATAAAATAAAAAAATAAAAAATATAACTGAAATATTAAAATTCGGCCCTTTATATGATAAATATATTAAATTACTTGATAAAAAATTATAATAAAATGAAATTGATATGATATGGAATTTTAATCAAGATGTATTATTATAATAAAATTAAGACTAATAGATAATGTAAAATAATAAAAATTTTATATAAATAATAAAAAAATATATAAAAAAATATTTTAAAAAATTTAAAAGATTAATTAAATTATTTTTTTTTATATTTTTATGTGTTTTCGTTTTAAATAACCTATTTATAAAATTTAATAATATATAAAACACGAATAATATTTTACCTTCAGCAAATAAAAATAATCATTTATTATATTAAGATATATAATTTATAATCGATTTTGAAATAAAACTTCAATCTTCATGGTAAGGAGATGTATAATTGTTTTAAAAATATCTTTAGTATTTTGATTTATATGATAAAAGAACTATAATAAATATTTATAAAAAAATAATAACTGATGGAGTTTTTTTTAGTGATAAAAGATTCGATATGGTGTATTTTTTATTAGAAAAATAAAATAAAACAAGATTTTAAATAGAATATGAAATTGATAGTAATATGATTCATAAAATGATATAAGAAGAAGTATAATCGGAATTTTTTTCTGGATTATATATTAATTTAAAATAAAAAATGCCATATTTAATGGACAAAATAATACCATAATATAATAATGACGGAATATTTATATAAACTAACATTAATTAAATAATTAAATAATTTAATAAAAAAATATTATAAAATTACAAAATTGATAATATTTAATACAATAATGATAATTGGTTCAAATAAAATTGTTTACTTTTTGATTATATAACATGTACTGATGTTATATATTTAAATAGTTTAATATACGAATTTTTTTATATCGATAATGAGTAAAAAAAAATATTCAGAGTATATATGTCATCTTTTTAAACTGTTCTAGATTTTTATGATTAATATATTTAAAGATATAATGTTAATATTTAAATAATAATGGATAAAGTGAGAATTAATGATTTTATTAAGCGTTATGTAGATATAGAATTATTAAAATAAAATGAACAAAATATTATAATAATTAATTATTAATAAGATAGGTGATTTTAAACATATGTTTTTATATCATATCTATAATAATGATGTATTTTTCTATTTTTTTATTTTTTTTATATACTTATATTTTTTAAATATATATGTAAAGTAAATAATAAAAATAATAAATATAATAATAAAATATATTCGATTAATTACAATAATATGACAAACAAGATAATGAAACAAAAAATACCATAATAACTTATATCAATAATACTTATTAAACATTACCATAACATTTTTATAATATTTTAGGAAAAGATGATTTATTTGACGATTCTTTAATTTAAATATTATAAAAATATAAATATAAAAATATTAAATAAAAATGTCAATATTGGCCCGAAAAATAAAAATAAAAATATTTCTTTGAATATTGTAGAGATAATTCTAATTGGGTAAAATATTTTGAGGATTAAATTATAAATTGTGAAATAATAATGAATAATTAAATAATACATAATTTTTTTATAGAAAATATTATTTGGGATGTCAACAGTAATAAATAAATAATTTTACAAAGATTAGAAAAATACAATGATTAAAAATTATATTAAAAATTCGGGAAAAACATATGTGAGATATAGTCATCATAATAAAAATATAATATTTTAGACAAATTTAATAAAGATGATTTATTATATTTTTGCCCTCAAACATATTTACAAAATATACATGAACATAAAATATATAATGAATATTATTCTAATTTCCATAATTTAAATTATGTTTTTAATGAAAATGAAAATGATTTGATTAAATTATCATTTTGTTTAAATATTTAAATAAATCATACATATTATACATATATTTAATATAATAAAAATATAATATAAAAAATAAAAGATTTTAAATAATTTGATCAATATTTAATAAAATTATATTAAAATTCATAATTTGAAATATTCTATGATTTTCCTGAATTTTTAGAAAAATTAACTAATTATGATTTATTTTTAAATAGAAAAAATAAATTTGACGGATCATAAACATTGTTTATAAATTATAAAAAGGAATTTTTTATTGAATTAAATAAATTATTAATCAAATAAAATAAAATAATGATTTAATCGTGTTAATATTAAGGATGTAATTATAAATATTTAACTAAATATGGATATTTTATATTAAATAATTATTAATTTTGTTCATATGAATAATAAATATAATTACATAAATTTTTATAATAGTATCATTTTAACGTAGAAGATTATTGTAATTGTAAACAATAATATATGAATTAATATTATAGTTATTTAAAATAAATTGTTGATAAATTTTTATGTGATATAGAAAATAAATAAATAGCCGATTTTTATATGGGATTGGATAATCATATACAAATTGATTGTTAAAAAATTAAAATGAATATTTGTTTAAAATTATATGATGATAAACCAATTTATAGAAAATATTTAGAATAATTTTATTTGGATGAAAAAGTAATTAAATTTAACATAATACATAAAATTCCTTAATATAATAACTTATATATTGAATATTTAAAAAAATATATTAATAAACACAAGATATTTCCAAATAATTCTGATAAAGTTATGTAATTTTTCAATGAATGTAGATAGGAAAATTTCATGAAAGAATTTTTAAATGAATACGATTAATTTTTATATGAATGATTTTGAAAAATGAGATTTATATTATTTTTTACATATTTTATATATTTTTTTTTATTTTTATTTATATTTTATATTTTTATTGTAAATTTTTTACACGGCCATTTTTAAAAATAAAAAAAAATAATATATATCTTCTTATTTTATATATGCAAGAAGAATAAAAGTAATAAATAGCATTTAATGAAATAATAGTTAATAGAAAAATATTAACTCAAAACAATAAATATGAAATGAAAAAATATATTATTGATGAATAGATGTAAAATATTTTATATTAATTAGTATCTATGTCCAATGTAAAAAATAATAAAGAAATATAACTAAAAGATAATAATGATTTTATATAAAAGTTTTTAATATCATATATTGATTAAGATAACTGGTTTTTGGCTGAATAAATATGTACAATGTTAAAAACAGAAAAATGTGATTTAATTAAAAAAATAAAAGCATGTGATTTAATAGAAAATGAAGATTTTAAATATATTGATAAAAAAGATTTTAAAATATTATATGATGAATATTAGAAAACTTAATAGGAGTTTTTAAAAAATGAAAAAAGAAATATTTCCTTTTTATAAAAATAAGAATTTGGTATGAGTTATTATGATTTATTATAGATAGATGAAAATATAAATATGGATAAAAATTTTAAAGGGTTATTAATATCTTAGAAGGGATTAAAAAAATTATTAATGGTTTCTGATAAAAATATTAGAAATTATTTTGTAGATGTCGAAAATATTATGTTTAAATGTTTTAATATGATTAGAAATGATAATTAATAAAAAATATAAGAATTAATTAAACAAAGATAAGAATAAGAAGAATAAATTAATAATTTAAAAGAAGAATATGAAAAAAAAGATTTAGAAAATAAATAAAATATAGATGATTATAATAATTTATGTGATTAATTTAACGAATTAAATGAATAAAAAGATTAAATGGTTGAAGAATTAGAAAAAGAAAAAGAAAATATAGAATTATTATAAGAAGAAAAAAAATAATTGAAATAAAAATCAGATAAATTAAATAATGATATAAATTAGCTTAAATAAAATAATATTTTAATTAATAATAAAACATTTTCAGAAGAATCCAGAAATCACATCTAATAATTCAAAGTAGAATTGAGAGATATACATGTTTTAAATGTTAGAAAAATTAAATAAAATCATGTAATATTTTATTTTATTTTAATTAAAGATAAAAATACTAATAAAATAAAAGAAATTAAATTAGGTAGATCAACATTTGAAAGAATATAAGAAAGATTGAAAGAAATTTTAAAAGAAACATAAAAAAGATTAAATGATGAAAATATTGATATAGAATTGATTAATTTCTTTCCTATTCCAGATATTTAAACAGAAAGTTTTATACATTAGTAATTAAAAGTTTATAATATGTCAATTTAAGGAACAAATGAATATTATTATCCAAATGATACAATTGTTCATAAATATTTAGAATTTAAATAATATTATGAATAATAATATGATAATTAAACTATAAAAGAATTATAAATGAAAGAATTTATAGAAATATAAATGAAAGAATAAAAAGAAGAAATAAAAGAAAGATAAAATAGATAAGATAAAAGAGAAGATTTTATAATGAAATAATTAGAATTTATATAAAAATAATAAGAAGATTTTAACTAAGAAAAACATTAAATTAAATAAGAAAAAGAAAATTTATAATAATAACAATAATAATTATAAAATAACATGAATTAAATACATGAATTAAATTAAACTATAGCAAGATAATAAATATAATTAAATTAATTGGGAAATGACAGATTATAATTTTTAAATGATTTATATTAATAAATAAGAACATTAAATCCATTTTCGGGAAAAAATATTCTATAATATATGAGAGATAGAACATTATAATTGAATTAGGCCGATTGAATTTATTTTTATTTTATATTTTTACTACTTTTGACCTAGATATTTTCATATAAACTCCTATTAGTTTCATTAATAACTCATTATAAGTTTATAATGAAACACATTAGAGTTTTATATGAAACTGATAGTCTTAAAAAGGCCTCTCGTATATAAACCCTTAATATATAACGTATACAATATTTATTTTATAAAATTGAAAAAAAAATTATATATGTTATTTTTTTATTATATATGGTAGAATAATAAGAAGAAAATAAATAAGAAATAACAGAATTTAATTAATTATTCGAAGGACATAAAATAGATGTTTTAGGAACATTTGAAAATCCAATTTTTATAGTTAATTAAATATGTAAAGCATTAGAATTATCCAATAAAAGTGATTTAGTAATGAATATAAAAAAAAATTTTCAGTAGTAGTATATCACTACCCCTGATTTTTTAAAAACTGTTCCCTGTTATTAAGGTTAAAGATTGGCTATAATAGATGAATTAGGATTATATGAATTAATTTTTAGATCAAATGTATAAAAAGCTAAAGAATTTAAATTATTTGTATTTAATATGATAAAATAAATAAGAATAGGAAAATATTAAATAATCAGAACATAATTAACCGAAAAAGAATTAGAAATACTATAAAAAGATGAATAATTATTATTATCAAATTAAACTGTTCAATAATAACAATAAACTATTCAAAATGTTTAAAATAATGCTTTAAATGAAAGATCATATTAATATGAAAACGAAGATAAAAATAAAAGAATAAAATTAGTCAAAAGAAGGGGCCAAAATTTATTATATTTATTCACATGTAATGAAGATGTTTTTATTACACAAAGAAGATCAAGATTAAGAGATGGTCTTAATAAATATGGAAAAGATGAAATATTTAATAGAGATTTTGAAATATTATTTGATGAAAAAATTCCAAATGCAGAATAAACAGGAAAAATGGCAATTTCATCCCTAATAATTGGAGGATTTCTTGAAAGAGTTGGAGATAATATACAAAGATAATAATTTAGAATATTAAATGATAGTTTAAATACAATTATAAGATGTTTTCAAGGAATTAATTTATCGAGATAAAATATCAATGAATAAACTACTTAAATATAATTGAATAATATAATTTAAAGAGTTATTAATGAAATAGAGTAAGAATAACAATAATAACGATTATAAGATGACATAGATGTTGGAAATTTAGATGATTTAGACGATTTAGATGATGATTGATTTAATTTCATGAATTATTTTTTTTATATTTTTTTATATTTTTTTATATTTTTATATTTTTTTATATTTTTATTATATATTTTATATAACAATACATTCTTTGTCATATTTTATTGTTTTTTTCAAGTTGTTTACATTATTAATTTTCCATATTTATTTATTATAAAAATCAATAATAAAAATAATCATTCAATCAAATTAGGATATTATTATTATATTAAAGGGCATTATTTATACATATTTTCAAATCCATTTCTATCTTATTTTTCATATTTTTCTTTATATCTAGTACATTCTCTATTAATAAAAAAATGTTTAGAACTTGATTATTCTGGGTATGTTTTTTCTGTTTTAAAATATTCTATTATGAATTCATATGTAATTTTGGTTCTGGTATCTATTTTTTCAAAATTCGGAAATAAATGTTTATATTTAAGATTCAATTATTCAAATTTTTTTCTATTATTTTAATATTGCATTATTTCTTTTTTTAATTTATAATTTTATAAACAGTGACTATAATATTACCCTGATTTTTTCTCTATTTCATTTATAGATTCTTTATTAGGTCTTTTATTATGAATTTAAATATATTATTTTAATTATTCAAAATGTTAATCAAATTTTTGTTGACCAGTCCAGAATAAATTATCATATTTTTATTATAATTATTCTAATCTTTATCTACTATTTTAGTTTTTCATTTATTTGGTATTGTTATTATAATTTGTTTAACACCTAACTAAAAATTCCGCTAATTATTTTTCATTTTCATTATTTCTTTTTGGTTTTCTATTATTAATTTATAAAAATTATTCCAATTATTAAAATCTTTAATTGAATAATTCGTTTACACTCATGAATAAATGGGGGTAATTTTGCTATAATTATTAAAATCTTTATCTATTTTATTCATTTGCCATTTACTCTTTTTTTTATTTATATTTTGTTTAAATATTGGATAAAAATACACATAATTATTTTTAAGTTTTATCTGTAGGTTTTTTATTATTATTTTTTATAAATTCTTCTAATTCTTTAAAATTTTTTTCGAATAATTCATCATTACTAATAAATAAATAATTATATTTTTATATTAATTAATTAAATGTTTATTTTCTTTTTTATTATTATATTGTTAATTATTTTTATCTAAATTATGACGCAATAAAACATCCTAATTTTTTTTCTAATTTATCTTATGATTTTGGATTTGGTCTTTTACAATTTTTTTAAAAAAATTACGACAATTATGTTATATTTTGATTAAATATTTCGTCATTACTTAATAATAAATGTTTATATTATTATTATATTTATTTGAATCTTTAAATATTTTATTAATCTTTTATTTAATCTTTTATTTAATATTTTTTACAATTAATTTTACTATTCCACCAATTATAAAACTGTCCTAGTTTTTTTTCTTATTAATTATTTGAACTATGGGCCGGTTTTTTATTTTATTATAAAAAATTTTCTAGTTAATTAAATTACTAATCAAGTTTTTCTTAGTAAGTTGAAAATAAATGTTTATATTTCTATTTTAATTAATTTATTTTTTATCTATGTTATTATGTTTTTATTTATCTATCATTTTTTCTCAATAAATCACCTAAAAAATTATATAATTTTCTTTCATTTTTTTTAGAGGGTCTTCTATCTTTTTCCATTAAAAATTACTCTAATTAATTAAATTTTTCATCAAAATTATCTTTTTTATCATTAATTAATTTTTCTATCTTCTATTAAACATTTTCGAAATTAAAATCAACATCGACTTCTACATTTCCAAATAAATTATCTTCCTTTATCAATCCATCATATTTATTTAAAACATTCATAATTAAGGCTAATTTTTTAAATTCAGTTCTAACTAATTATTTAACGGCCAAATCATCCCATTTTTCATCATTTAATTATTACATTTGATGTTCAGACATAAATATTGGTATCACTATTACAGATTTTTTATATGTTCCATTTTATAATTATTTTTCTTTACATATTCTCATAGATCTACCAATGCATTAAATTATATCAATAAATGATGATTTATTTTCAAAAAATAATAAACTATCACAATTTTTAATATCAATTCCTTCTTTTAATGTATTAACACTCATTAAACATCTTTTTTCATTATTATTTTCTCTCATCCAATTTATTTTATCTTATTTATCTTTATCAGAACCTTTTATTGTTTATATTTTAAAATTATCTTTAATATATTCTTCCATTTCAGTTAAATATGTTTTATTACTTTTTTTTTATTCAACATTTCTACAATATCCAATCATTCTACTATATTTTCTCTTTCCCATAATTTCTTTTTCTAAATATGTAAATAATTGTTAAAATCTACTATCTTCTTTTTATTCTTCTTCATTTATGAATATTTTACACACTATATGATAATCATTTAAATACCCTTATTCAATTGCTTTTCTTAATGGATAATAATAAATAACATCTTCAATATTTTCTTATATTTAAAGAGTTGCTGTTAATTTTATCATATTTTCTTATCTTTCTTATAAAAATTCAGTTGTTCTACTAAAAGCATGGTGACATTCATCTAAAATTACAAAATCTATTTAATCTAAATATTATTCTAATTTATGAACAGAACTATATGTAGATATTATTAAAATTTATTCTTATTCAAATTAACAATCTTCATCTTCATTTTCATTTTCATTTTCATTTTCATCTTCAGAATCATATTATTTATTCTATCTAAAATATTACTTCAAATATTTCATTGATTTTAAATTATATCCAGTTTATAATTTTAATATTTTACCAAAATCATAATCTTTCATCTAATCTTCAAATTATTATATTAAATTATCAGACGGAAATACAATTAATATTGATTTACTATTTTTTATATTTATATTTTACTATATTATAATTGGTGTTAAATATCCTTTTCCCATTCCGCAAAATATATTTACAATTCCAAAAAAATCATTATTTTAAACAAATAATAAGCAATCTAATTAATATTATCTTAAATTTTTATATTATTCTTTTAATTACTAAACTTATTAATGATAATCTTAGGAGTTAATATATTCTTCTTATTATTGTATTATTTCATCAAATTAATCTTAGTCATATATATCATTTTTCTTCATTTCATTTTCAATTTATGTTATTTATGATTATTTTTCATCTTCACTTTCACTTTCATTTTCACTTTAACTTATTCCGTATTATTTTTATTCTTATTCATCGGTTTTATCATCATCTGATTATATTTATTTTTATTCTTCCATATATAGAAAATAAAAACACTATAATATTATTTTTCAATTTTTTACTACTTTTAACCTAGATATTTTCATATAAACTCCTATTAGTTTCATTAATAACTCATTATAAGTTTATGGTAAAACACATTAGAGTTTTATATGAAACTGATAGTCTCAAAAAGGCCTCTCGTATATAAACCCTTGATATAATATATTTAAAAAATATATAAAAAATAACATAAAAAAATATAAAAAAATATAAAAAAATATAAAAAAACATATAAAAAAATATAAAAAAAACATATAAAAAAACATATAAAAAATATAAAAAAATATAAAAAACATATATAAATAAAATCAATTCATTTCTCATTCTTATTTACAAATAGGGCAATCTTTTTTTTAATCAAACCATGGAGTAATACAATCTATATGAAAATAATTTAAACATTTAATATGTTAGCATGAAATAATATTATCTTGTTATTATTAAATATCAACTTAACAAATTGAACAAGTATTTGATCTAATATCATTAATTTATGGAGATTTTTAAACATATAATTCCCAATGAGCTTAATATTTATTTTCATATTAAATATCTATTTCTTATCCTTCATTTTTTATATATTTTACTTTCAAATGTTATATTTTCAATTAATATAAAAAATTTGGCAATAATCCTAAATCATCTATTTAATTTCCATGACATACTAATGTTTATAATTTTTATAATAAAACTCCTAAATTGATTATTTTATTATTTTAACACGATAATGATATAATATTATAATTTAAAACCCCTAAATCAGGCAGATCAAAAAGCTATTAAAAGTTATATTTCTATAATTTTAACAGTTTTTCTCGTTTCTGCTGGATAGAAGATATAAATCTTCTATGTTTTTTCATTATATTATAGTTATATTAAATATGTTT
>Ga0214923_10007443_pt1 | contig 11941 bp, 12 predicted proteins | sample LL1510_MetaG_FD_177993 | JGI IMG/M metagenome (GOLD analysis project Ga0214923, IMG submission 177993) | Freshwater microbial communities from Lake Lanier, Atlanta, Georgia, United States - LL-1510 | ecosystem: Environmental > Aquatic > Freshwater > Lake | place: USA: Georgia | collected... | reverse complement strand
AAAGTTAAATAATAAATTTCAAAATTTATCAATAAAAATGAGGCTCATTTCTGGAGCTTCATTTTTTACTTTTATTTTTTTATTTACCTCTCTTGTATCATTGGTAAGCCTTTCTACTTCCAATAGTGCATTAAATGATATAGTTTATAATTCAAACGTAAAAACATCTTTATTGAGTCAAATTAAGGATATAGCATTTAATATTGATTTAGATTATAGTACCATAATTTCTACCACAGATCAATTTTTAATCGATGAAAAATTAGAATCCATAAACTCGAATAATAATCATATAAAATTAAAGTTTCAAGAGTACAATCGGTTTCCTAGCAATGAAGAAACCCAAAAACTTTATGAAGATATCAATGGGAATATAGATACTCTGCTTTCTGTAAATGACAGTTTGGCAAGTACTATAAAAAGTGGTAACTTAAATGGTGCTAGAATTTTATTTACCAGAGGAGTTCATCCAACAACATTGGATCTTGTAAAAAAAATTAATGATTTATCCGAATTAGAGGATGAAAAAAATAAAATTGATTCATTTAAAGCAACAAGTTTAAATTCAAATGCATTTTATATCCTTATAATCTTAGATTTATTATATCTATTTTCACAGATTTCATTGTCATATAAACTAGTTCAATCAATTACCATCCCAATAAATTATGCAATTGGCTTTGCTCAAAATATTGCTAATGGAAACTTAAAACAAAAAGTTGATATAATAAGAGATGATGAGGCTGGAAAGTTACTTAAGTATCTTATTGCCATGCAAGATTCTTTGAGAAATATCGTACTAAATATTAGAACTTCTTCAGATGAATCAAATAAAGTCTCAAGCGATTTTTTGAAAGTTTCCTCTCAATTTCTAAGTACTGCAAGAGAACAGGTCAGTACGACAGAAGAAGTTAATATTTTATCACAAAAAGTTATTGAACAAAATAATTCATTAGCACTTTCGCTAAGAAAAGCAAATGAAGATGTTCAACTAATCAATGGTAATATGGAGTTAATGAAAGATTCATCTGAAAAGATAAACCAATTAGTAAATGAATTTGTAGTACAATCAAAAAAATCTACTGAAACAGCAAAATTAGGTGAGACTAAAATTAATCTATCTATGCAGGCAATGGAATCAATTCGAGATAGTGCAGAAAAGATTCAATCAGTGGTTACTATTATTACTGAGATTTCTAACAAGACTAATTTATTAGCTCTGAATGCCTCAATAGAAGCCGCTCGAGCAGGAGAATCAGGAAGGGGATTTGCAGTAGTAGCTGATGAAGTATCAAAGTTAGCTGTCAGTACTGCCCATAGCATCAAAGAAATCAAACAACTAATTTATGCATCCCATGAAAATATTGCTAGGGGAGTAAAAGAAGTAGGGGACATCTCAAAACTATTAAATGAGATCATTAAAACTATTACATCATTAAGTAGCACAACCTCCGTAATACTTAATGATTTAAATGAGCAAAATCTAAATTCAGATAATGCACACAAAAGTATAGTAGAGCTTGTAAAGTTTTTAGAAAAAATTGATTTAATAATCTCAGATCAAGTAACTGCTACAAAAAATGTAGGTGAAAAAATACTAAGATTAAAGAATACATCTGATGTCATTAGTATTGGATCTACTCAAATAGAGGGGAAAGCTGAGAACTTATCACAACAAGCAGAGCTAATTAAAAAAAGTGCTGATAAGTTTGATATTTAAACTTATTTTTTCCCATATGAAATTTCTAACATTCTATTTACTGATTTTTTTCCTCTTTGAATTATATCCTCCGATAAATTAATTTCAAATTGCTCATATAAAAGAGCATCTCTTACTTTTTCGAGTGTAATTTTTTTCATATGAGGACATGTCTGACATGTAGAAACAAAATGTTTTTTAGGAAAGCTAGATCTTAAATTGTCCCCCATTGAGCATTCTGTGATTAACATAATATTTTCTGCACTACTCTTTTCTATAAAGCCTGCCATTTCAGAAGTAGAACCCGAAAAGTCAGATGCTGATACAACATCACTATTACATTCTGGATGGGAGATGACAACTAATTCTTCAAATTGTTTTCGTGCTTGATCTATATCTGATTTTTGATATATTTCATGTACCATGCATCTTCCTGGATGAGTGATCAATTTTTTGGTTGTATGCTTTTGCACATTGCTGGCTAAGTATTCATCTGGTAAAAAAATAACTGTATCACTCTCTACAGAGTTTACAATTTTGACTGCATTTGCAGAAGTACAACAGATATCTGTTTCTGCTTTTACCTCTGCAGAGCAATTTACATAAGTGATGACTGGTACACCTGGGTGTAATTTTTTTAATTGTACTACATCTTTAGCTGTTATGCTCTCCGCTAAAGAACATCCTGCTTTCAAGTCTCCAATAAGCACTTTTTTATTAGGACTTAAAATCTTTGCAGTCTCAGCCATAAAGTGAACACCATTAAATAAAATTATATCAGCATTAGTTTCTGCCGCCATTTTACTTAAGTAGAGGGAATCTCCCATTATATCTGATACACCATGAAATACATCAGGAGTCATATAATTATGTCCTAGTATTACAGCATTTTTTTCTTTTTTTAATCTGTTGATTTCCTCAATCAAAGGCATTTTTTTATCTATCTCATCGGGTAAATAAGTTACCATGAGTATTTCACTCAATTTATCTCTATTCATATTAATATCCATATCCAGAAAAAGTTATTCCTTGCAAAACACCCTCACTACTTGATCCACCATTGCATTTATCCATGCAATTGCCCCATTCTTTAGAAACTGCAGTTGAAAAAGCTCTTTGTGAAATATGATACTCACCAGTGTCATAATACTTAGAATTCCCACAATTTGAATCCTTACTATTAAAAATAAGGTTACATCTACTCCAGCAGGCAAAAAAACCCTCCAAGACATCATTTGTTCTGCTTGCCTTAGGATTTATGAAGGAAATCAATCTTGTTTTTTCAGATTCAGAACATGTTGTAGTAACAAGATCCGGATTTAAAACACAAGCAGACTCTGAGGAAGAAAATTCATCACAATTACTTATATTACTAGCAGAATTAGCAACTAATAATAAGGCTGAATCTGTAGTTCCACTTGAATCCTCTTTTAGTAAGTTACAAGATAATCCGAAAAATAAAATAAAGGTATGAAAAAAAATAAGACAAGAATTTCGCAAGATTCGGTTCCCTCAGTTACTCCAGAATCAGATTCCCCCCAAAATCAAAATATGTCAATACCAATCAAGAAGAGGCAGTACATATATATATTTCTTTTCTTTTTTGTTTTATTAATTGGAGTAGGTTCCTTGTACTATTATCTGAATTTTTACAAAAAGAATGATTATGAAGTATTTGATCCAAAGGCTTCTATCATTGAAAAATTAAATTATAATACTAGTTACCTCGAGGAAGAAAATCTTCTGAATATAAGAGGACTTTCTACCATAGAATATCTCCGGACAAGATTACTGTACCACCAATATGAAACTAAGGGAGATCCAACCAAAAATCTAGTTGAAGAACTGAATAGAGAATTTAACGGAGAAAAGGCAAGAGTTTTAATAGATATTTTAAATAATTATCTAAAATACGAGAAAGGAAAACTTGAGATAAATGATGATTCTACCCTTTCAGAATTTAAAAAATCTTTAAAGCACAAGGAACTTAGAGTTAGTATATTTGGAGAGGAATTGGAGTCTGTACTATTCCCGGAAAAAAAAGAGGATCTAGTAAATAAGTTTTTTTTATACTCCAAACAATATTTAAAAAGTCATTATGAGGATGATCCCATTTCAAAAAGAGACCACCTTTTGAAGGCAAAAAAAGAAATTTACGGAGAATTGTATGAAGATCTCATTCTTTCAGAGCCAATTCCTAAAAAATTAGAGTTGGAGCTAGGTATACAAGAAAGAGAAATGAGCATTCTTACAGAAAAAGAAAGAAAAATGAAAATTGAAGGCATTCGTGAAAAATTAAGAAAAGGTGATTTATAAGAGTGGGAGCTCACCTTTTAAGGCCAAGGAAAGATATTCCATTCCAATTGGAGACTCTATATACCTAGGAATCATGTGAAAGTGAAGGTGTGGAACAGCTTCTGCTATAGAAACAGTGTAAATTTTGGATGGGATGTATTTTAAGTAAATTAATGAAGTTAAAGTATGTAAGATATCTCCATATTCCCTCCAAGCTACCTTATCCACTTCTTCATAAGTAGTTAAATGCCTTTTTAATTCAATGTAATGGTATCCTGGGCAATTTTTTTCTATTTCTGCAGGTCTTACTATCCAATTTTCAAATTGAAGCCCTTGAATTGCTTGAAAATTAGAATGAATTTTGCAAATTTTACACTCATCCATAAAATGATCCTCATATTTTAAGATTTATATCCGAAGTTCTAAATAATACCCAAATTTTTGAAATTTGGTTGATTTTAGTTTAACTCTAAGAGGGCATAATGTTATGAACAGAATTCCGGTAAAGTCAATCTTTCAACGTGTCCTCGGAAGGGCTGAAAAGGTAGATACTCTTTATCGTACCATACCAGAAGATCTCCGGGAGAGAAGAGAGACAAGAGATTCTTGGCATCAATGGAATACAGTTTGGAAAAAAGCATGGCTAGAATCCGACCTAGGAGAAGAGGAGAGGACGGAGCTTAGAGAAAAAACATCTGTAAGACGTCGAATAAAATAAGAAAAATACTTTTCTTCTTCCCCTATTATTATCAATATAAAATCACTTAAGATTATTTTTACTTGGTCGAATAAATTATTGGATTAGGAGAAAAAGGTAATGAATCTTCAAGCTATTTCTTCATATGCAAATAATTTACCACTGCAGTTGCCGCCAAAGGTTCAGGGTTTGAATCTAAGTAAAGCAGATGCAGAAGTTTTAACTTATTCAGGAAGAGAACCTGTAATCTCACCTGAAAAAATTGTGGAGTTACTTTCACTCATGATGAGCACTCCGGATATAATCAGGAATAAAACAGGAAATTTAATTAATATTAGAGCATAATGGTTTGTACTTAGCAATAATAATTCAAGATTTTTATTTAAATGCTCTCTGGCTATTAGTAATACTTTCGGCTAGCGGTTTATTATGGGTATTCTATAACCAATTTTTTAAGCCTTATTTAGAGCTTAGAGAAAAAGAAATGTTACCTCCGCCTCCTCCAGGTTCCTCTTTTGAATACATAGTAAGTGAGTCTGAAAGAACTTCCTCATTTGTAATTGGAAGGGCTATAGGAAATATTGCAACAAGATGTGCGGCGATTTCTGATGAACATTTGGTATTCACTTTTAAAAAAGATGATGTTCATGAAGAGTATGATATAACCATTAAAAGAAACGCTCCAGTCCTCTTCAAGCCTCCTCGTACCCCAACATATTCTGTTATGGATTCTACAGAAAAATTAGAGAGTCATGAAGTAATAGGAAAAACAGCTGATTTTCGTATTTCAAATCAAATTAACAAAGAAAGGATGATTAATTTCATGGAAATATCCTTATCTTCTAAGTTTATAATCAATAAAAATGGTAAGGAACGTTTGCAATTTATTTTTACAATAATAAAAATTCAACCAGGGCTAGCTGGATCACCTGATAAGACGGGACACTATCCATGGGGTAAGGCTCAATCTTCTGATGAAGAAGATTAATAAGTAATTACTTCAATTTTTAAATTTTCTACTATTTTACTAAATTCTGGATTTGATTTAAATAGCTTTTTTTCTATTATTATTCTGTTTACATGAATCTTTTCTATAAAATTATATACAGATTTATCCAACTTCATTTTTAGATATAAAAAATCTTCTTCATTCTCGTGCTTGTATACATCATTGGGGTAGTACTTGTCATACACTAATATACATATTTTTTCTCTATAAGGTAAAAAAACTTCAAAAGTTGATCCTTTATATTCAGTTGATTTTACAAATAATTTACCATTTAGTATAGAAATAATTTCTTTAGTATATAATAATCCAAGTCCTGTTCCAAGCTCACCATGGGTGCCGAAATTTAAAGGCCTTTTATTTTGATCAAAAAGCATTTCAATTGTACTATTTGTCATACCTATTCCATTATCAATTATAAATACCGAAAAGCCTAAATCATTTTTTTGTGAGTATATATTTATAATTGAATTTGAATGAGAAAATTTAATAGAATTAGATATAATATTTGAAAATACTCTAGAAAGTAATTCAAAGTCAGATAGAATCACACAATCTTCCATTATTGTATTATTAATGGAGATATTTTTTTGATTGGCTTGAAGTAAATTTCTTTCTATGCTCTCTTGAAGAAGAGTTTTCAAATCAAGGTAGGCATAATTTATTTTTAAATTTTCATCTGATAATAAGTTATGAATTAATAATTGATCCACAAGTGATAAACTATATTGTATTGATTTTTTACATTCTAAGATACCCTCTCGTACTTCAGATTTATTTAAAGAGTCGAAATTTAAGTTTATAGTTTCTAGAAAATTATTTACACCCACCAAAGGTGATTTTAAGTCGTGGGAAGTTATAGAAACTAGTTTTTCTTTAAGTTCATTTGCTCTTTCTGCTCTTTCTTTTTCCTTTTTATATTCTTGAGTTCTTTCTTCAATTTTTATTTCAAGCTCAAGACTTAAATTTTCTACTTCTTTATAAGCAGTAAACATTTTATTAGATAAAAAAAATGCCTGACTGAATGATATAAATATAAAACCATAGGGAACTTTATAACCTAAATTTGAAAATCCATTAATAAATAATATATCTAAGAATATTGTAAAACAAAGAATAGACATTGAAAATAATAAAAATCTACTCCCTGGTTTATTTTTAATTGTACCTTTAAATATAGGAATCATATCAATTATTAAAAAAATAAACAAAAAATAAATATATAAATTAAGAGATAATATATAATAATATAAATTAAAGAAAAAATGAAGAATAAAAAACAAAAGAGAAAATATAAAGGGTACATGAAGGACTAATATTTTTAATATATCGGAAACTTCCTCTTTAAAACTCTCGTATATAAACAGACTAAATGAAATTAATGAAATTATAGCTATTAATCCAATTAGCCTTACGAGATTTAGATCTCCATCTTTTGAAAAAATAGAAAATAGGATTCGAATTTCTCCATATCCTAACACTCTCATAGCTCCAGAAGAACAAAAGATTGCAAAATAAAGTAAGGCTAATTCTTTCCTCCGTATTAAATAAATTACAAAATAAAAAATGGAGAGTGAAATAAGAGAGGAAAATATTATTAAATCAAATCCGAATTCGTTTCTATACCATTTGTTAATAGCTTCTCTTTCTCCAATAAGTAAAGGGGAAGCAAAACCTCCCCGATGAATATTAAATCCTGATATATGAATTAACAAATTATTTTTCTCACTAATATTTTTAATAGGTATCACAGTAATTTTAGTTGATGGTTTTTCTTCTCTTATGTTAATTCCAGGTTCACCTGTTTTATCAATTAATACTCCATTCCAAAAAATTTTACTTGATATCCTTAATTGACTTTTATATATCGCAAACTCAACATTAGGATTTATTAATATTGTAACTCGATAGGATGCAAAACCATTTTTTTTAACAGAATATTTTCCGACTATTTCATCTTCCCATGACTTTGTCATATCATAGTAAGATGGTTCTGGTTCTGGATCATCATTAAAATTAATAAATCTCTCCCAAAAAAATTCTGCCTCTCCAGCTATTGGTACAATTCCATCCTCATTAAAGTCCCAATTTCTTAAATCCAATATACCATTAATAACTTTCGGGGAATGTTTTTTATGGGATTCGGAACAAAAATTGATTAATAAAAAACTTAGAAGTATTACAATCTTGAGAATCATTTATAACTATTTTATTACAAGCTAAAATTTAATATAAATTAATTCAATTAAATTCCTTGAACATAATTAATATTATTAGATATGGTTAGAATAGTTATTCAATTAAAAGAAATGAGGTGTTTTGTTTGAATGTGGAAGCAGTAAAAGATATAAATATTTTGGAAAATCAGAATTTTAACAATCGTAAAACCGATTATACTATAAAACAATTAAGAGATGCTATACCGTCTCATTTCTTTGAAAGTTCTATATCAAAATCTTTTTTTTACTTTTTTTTAGATATATCAATCTTGATATCCCTTTTTAGTTTGGCATTTTGGTTAGATTCAATATATTTCTATCCATTATATTGGTTACTGCAAGGTACTTTTATGTGGTCTTTATTTGTTGTTGGACATGATTGTGGGCATGGATCATTTTCTAAATATAAATGGTTAAATTCAATAATTGGTCATATATCTCATTCTCCACTGTTGGTTCCGTACCACGGATGGAGAATAAGTCATAGAACACATCATAATAATACAGGTAATATAGATAAGGATGAATCTTGGTATCCTATTTTAAAGTCTGAGTACGAAAAGATGGATTCACTTACTAAATTTGTTAGATTTAAATTAATTTTATTTGTCTTTCCGATCTATTTATTTGTTAGATCGCCACTTAGAGATGGATCCCACTTTTTACCTTCAAGTGAACTGTTTTCCAAATCAGAAAAATGGGATGTGATAGTTAGCACTTTTTGGTGGAGTTGTATGATTTTTGTTTTGGGAGTTTTTGGATATGCATTCGGAGCCTATGCATTAGTTAATTTATATGTAGTACCATATATTATATTTGTAATGTGGCTTTCGCTAGTGACTTACTTACACCACACAGATCTTGATGTCCCCTGGTACAGAGATAATGCATGGTCTTTTGTAAAGGGAGCGCTTTCAACTGTAGATCGAAAATATGGATTTATAGAGCCAATTCATCATAATATTGGAACACATGTAATACATCATATTTTCTCAAAAATTCCTCATTATAATTTATTAGAAGCAAACAAGCATTTAAAAAATGCAATAGAAGAAGATATGTATATTTCTAGAGAACCTATTTTAAAAACTTTATATGAATCTTATGTAAACTGCACTTATATAAGTGATGAAGGGGAGAAAGTTTACTACTCAAAAAAATCGTAGTAAGAAAAATAGATTGTTGGAAAAATTATTCCAACAATCTTATGTAAATTTAAGCATACTTAGTTTCAGTGTATAAATTTTTAGCAATCTCATCTGGAAAGGAAAAGGCTACAATTCTTTTGATTACATTCGTAAACTGAGAAAAGAAACTTCCAGTATTATAATTCTGTTCATATTTTTTGGCAATTTCTTTAACTTTTTCACCAACCTCTGCATATCGATTAGCGGGTATATCGGGAAACAAATGATGTTCGATTTGATGACTTAAATTTCCTGACAAAAAATCAAAAGCCTTTCCGCCTTCCAAGTTACTAGAGCCATGGAGTTGTCTGAGATACCACTGTCCCTTAGTCTCATTGTCAAGACTGGATAGAGGGTAGGTAACGGAATCTTCCGTAAAATGACCACAGAATATAATGGAGTAAGTCCATAAATTTCTGATAATATTTGCCGTAAAGTTACCCATTAAAATACGGGGAGCCTGCAATCCACCTAACAAGGGAAATAGTACGTAATCCTTGCCTATTTGCTTGGCAATTTTCAAGAATAAGCGATTGTCTGCTTCTTTCTTTTCAGCTTCTGTAACCTCAGAACCTGTTAGGGAATGTTCTTTTTGTATTCCATGTCCATGAAAGGCCACTCCAAATTCAAAAAAAGTTGCTAAAAGAATATTGAGCTGAACTTGGAATAAATTAAATATTGACCATTTTTGATCGGATGTAAGACGCATAATTGTATAACCAAAATCATAATCTTTCCCAATTATGTTTGTAAAGGAGTGGTGAAAATAATTATGCGAAAGAATCCATTGACTTTTCTCAGAAACTATATCCCATTCATATTTTTCAGAATTTAATTCGGGGTCATTCATCCAGTCATACTGACCATGCATTACATTATGTCCGAGTTCCATATTATCAATAATCTTAGAGAGGGATAATGCTCCAACTCCAGCCAAATAAGTAAAAGGATCCACCCCAAAATGTAGGGCCAGTCTTCCAATGATTTCAAAGTATCTCACTGAACTTTCTACTTTTCGAATGTACTCCTCATCGGATTTACCTACTTTCTGTAGTACTTCTTTTCTAAGACTTTCTAGTTCGTTTCCAAAACTTTCAATTTCTTCTGGAGTTAATTCTTTGGATTTTTGTTTGATTGTTTTCATTTTCATACCTCTAAATGGATTTCTGTCATTGCAACTGATACGCATAGTTTGATTTTTTCACGAGAATCATCCGAAATTTTACCTGTGATAAGATTTTTAACTCTTCCCTTGGCTTTCATGCAAGCACATGTATTACAAATTCCTGCCTTACAGCCATGCTGGAGGGATACTCCCTTGTCTAAAAGAGAATCCAAAATATTCTGAGATCCAATTTCTTCTTCCCTGGCACGAAAGAGTAGTTTTACCTTTTGTAGTTCTGCTACATCTTCTTCTTTTTGATTAAAAAGTCCAAAATTTTCGGATAATATCTTAGTTTCTAAATTTTCTCTACTGTAAATATTAAATACAATTCTTTTGAGAGGTTCAGGACCACAAAAGAAAGTGGAGTGTTCTTTGAAGTCGGGAACATGGTAATTTAGAATTGATTCCTCAAAGATTCCAAAATTATACTTGGGATTATCTTCTTCTGATAAGAAATGCACTACCTTAAAGTTTTTTAGTGTATGAGTTAATAAGCTTAATTCATTTTTAAATAAGATATCTTTTTCTGTTTTGGAAAAGTAGAGCAAGGTAATTTGGGAATTAGAATTTTGTCTGGAGAGCTCTTTTAACTGCGAAAGAATGGGTGTAATACCTGATCCACCGGAGATAAATAAGATTTTTTCATTTTCCCAATTTTCAGAGATCACAAAATCACCACATGCTTCCCCAAGTTCCCAAATGTCTCCCCTTTTTGAATGGGTGTGGATGTGATCTGTAACAAGACCACCTGGGATTTTTTTAATAGTAATACGTAAAAGTTTTTCATTTGGGTGAGAAGAAAAAGAAAAGGTTCTAGTTTGGAATCTTCCATTGATTTTTAAGCTAACATTTACATGTTGCCCCGGTAAAAATCCCTTCCAGAGACCATTGGGTTCAAGATAAAAAGATTTTACATCAGGGGACTCCTCTTGGATTCTAACTAGCTTTGCTTTGATACGGTTCACACTCCAAGTCTTAGAAAGATGGGAGAGACCAAAATTAATCCATGCGGAGGATCCCTTAGGGAGTCGGTTGGAAATTGTTTGAACGGTTTGAAGAATCATGTTTTTCTCCTGGTATTAGTTTACACTTGTAAACAATAAAAAATCACCTCTTTAAAAAGTCAAGGAAGTATTAAAAAAAATAATATCCATCATTCAAAGAATTTAAAGAAGTATGATGTCAGATCACTTGAATAAATCCAATAAAATTCAATAATATTAAAGAATTAATGAGCTAATTCATAAAAATTTGGAAGAAAATGAAGTGATTTTTATTTTTTAACAAACACATTAAGAGTGAGATAGATTTTTTATTCTCCCAATCTTTTTTTGTTTACACTTGTATAATTTACTAAAAGTAATTGAAATTACCTATGAAAGTGAACCACAAACACATGCAAAAATTGAGAACCCGCACTACTATCATACAGGCGGCCTTAGAATTGATGGGAGAAGAAAAAGGTTTAGAGGGTTTGAGTTTACGGGAAGTCACCCGTGTGGCGGAAATTTCTCCAACAGCCTTTTATCGCCATTTTAAAGATATGGATGAATTGGGGCTGGTTCTTGTGGATGAAGTGGGCTTGAAGTTACGGGGTCTTCTCAGAAATGCTAGAAAGGATGGAGTGTCCTACAAGGTGGCCCTCAGAGATTCAATCAACCTATTTTTTGGGT
>Ga0214923_10007442_pt1 | contig 11941 bp, 11 predicted proteins | sample LL1510_MetaG_FD_177993 | JGI IMG/M metagenome (GOLD analysis project Ga0214923, IMG submission 177993) | Freshwater microbial communities from Lake Lanier, Atlanta, Georgia, United States - LL-1510 | ecosystem: Environmental > Aquatic > Freshwater > Lake | place: USA: Georgia | collected... | reverse complement strand
AAATAATACAAGAACATGCGACGAAACAATTAAGTGTTATACCAAACGTAAATATCAAACATACTATAAATAAACCAATTACAGATGAACAGAAATATTATAGAATTTTATTTGAAATTTATTATAAAAGATGCGGAAACATTGTGCCTTATTTTTGGATGCCTAGATATGTAGACGCACATGATGCAAGTGCGCGAACATTGGCCATATATCAGGATGATAATAAAACATCTACATAATTTATTTTCTAGAAATATCATAATTTTCTTCAAACCATTTACATGTATTTTCAATACCGATATATTTTTTTATCTATTTGTCAACGTAAAAAAAGGTTTTTTATTTTTATTTGTATTTTTATTTTTATGTATAAATTGGTAATATTTTTCCATCATATCGACGTATTGGTTTATCAGTATTTAAATAAATCAAACACATTGAAATCGATGTGAATATTAAAAGTGAAATTAAATAATATTTGAATCCCAAATGATAATGATCATAATCATCCGAATCGTCTTCATCGCCATTATCTACGGATTCATAAACATATTCATGTGAGTTTTCAATCATTTTTTTAGGCGTTTGGTTGTAATGATTTTTTGCGACTTCAAATCTACTGCATATTTGTTGTATATGTTTTTGTTCACTACAAATGCCTGGATAAGATAATAAATATGTTTTGTCATGTTTATTATCAGATACATCATATAATGCATTCACTTTTGACTTTTGACTCCCTAAAAACAATATGAAAAGAATATACATGATTACAAATATTGATATCATATTTGTGGGTATTTTTGAATAATCTTATTTTATATTTTTAGTAATACTTTCAATTTTTTATAAATTATTTTTACATGCAATATTTACATAAATAAAAATGTTTATATTGTATATTATGAATAATTGCCATTTGATGTATTGTAAACGTGAACATTTTGTTTCTATCAGTTCGAATGAATACACGATAGATCCAAATTATTATTATTGTGAATGTTTCATAGATGAAAATCACCGTTTCAATTTTTATTATACTGAATTTGGTAAAATGTTAGAAACCACATCAGTCCTTATCAAAATATCCAAATCTATACCGAGATGTTTCCATCGAATGATATTATATTTTCATTACGTGCCAAAATTTTTTTAGAAATCTGCATTAAATTCGAATATATCTTTATCTATAGATTTATTTGCCAATGCATATTCCGCATTTGTTCTCTCAAAAAAATTCACCTTCGATTCGATACTTATTAGTTCCATAAAATCAAAAGGATTTGATGAATTATATATTTTATCATACCCTAATTGAACGACTAAACGGTCGGCCACAAATTCAATATACTGTGACATTAATTTATCATTCATCCCGATCATACGGCACGGAATAGCTTCCGTAATAAATTCCTTTTCAATTTCAACGGCTTCTTGGATAATTTCGTAAATACGCTTTTTACTTAATTTGCGAACCAATTTACTATATAATAATATAGCGAATTCGGTATGAAGTGCTTCGTCTCTAGAAATTAATTCATTCGTAAATGTAAGACCGGGCATAAGCCCTCTCTTTTTAATCCAATAGATCGATGCAAAACTAGATGAAAAGAATATACCTTCGATCGCCGCAAAGGCAACTAAACGTGCAGCAAATGAACTTCGGTTATCATTGATCCATTTTTTAGCCCAATCTGCCTTTTTAGCGATACATGGGAAATTGCTAGTAGCTTCAAATAATTTCGTTTTTTGTTCTGAATCATGAATATAAGTATCTATTAATAATGAATATGTTTCCGAATGAATAGATTCCATCGCAATTTGAAATCCATAAAATGCACGCGCCTCCGATAATTGAACATCGCCCATGAAACGGGATGCCAAATTTTCCGAAACAAGACCATCCGATGCGGCAAAAAAAGCGAGAACCATCGAAATGAAATGTTTTTCATCCGCACTCAATTTATCCCAGTCACCAAGATCTTTTGATAAATCACATTCCTCTGGTCGCCAAAAACAATCGATTTGTCTTTTATACATTTTCCAAATATCGTTGTCTTGAATTGGAAACATTACGTAGCGACTATCGTCAGCTTTCAAAATGGGTTCAACAAATGACACAACAGATTCAGACATTCTTCCTAAATAATATACTGGTTAGATTTTTATGTCGTTTTATAAATGTATTTACATGTATATTTTGTGTATTATATAAATATATTTTGCAGCAATTATGCAGTGGTAAGTAAATGTTATTAACATTAAATCATCCAGAAAAATTTACACCGGTATGAATACAAAACCGGTATAAAAAAATATATTTTGAACTGCAATAAATAATAGGTAAAAATATATAGAATAAAATAATATTATATTGTAAATGGATTTAGAACATTCAAGAGATTTGCTAGGTGAACCAAAAAAAGACGATAGAAGAAAAGGCCGCAAATCTAAAAAAGTAAGCGAAAAAGAATTAATGAATGAATATTTTGCCGAAATTGAGAGAGAACAATTAATAACGAGTCAGCGCAAATTATACGAGAACATGCATCATCTCTCGAAAAATGAAAAAAATAATTTTGAAAATAAATTTACCAAACCAAAAAACCCACACCAAGAAGAATATGTCGCTCATCTTAAAAACAAGACAAAAAAAATCATAGTTGCGACTGGACCTGCCGGAACAGGCAAAACTCTATTTGCAACTGAATATGGTGTAAAAAACTTCTTATTGGGAACATATGATAAACTCATATTTACCCGTCCGTCAGTATCCGTAGATGAAGAATTGGGATTTTTGCCGGGAACTTTAGAAGAAAAAATGGCGCCATGGGTAAGACCCATATATGATGTATTATATAATTTCATAACTCCCAAAGAAGTAGTAGCATTAATGGAAGATAAAGTAATTGAAATTGCTCCGCTAGGATATATGCGTGGGAGAACCTTTAAAAATTGCTGGATAGTTGCAGATGAAATGCAAAACTCTACTATTTCTCAAATGAAAATGTTATTAACCCGTTTAGGTGAAAATAGTCGTCTGGTTATTACTGGAGATTTAGAACAATTCGATCGTATCAACGAATTAAACGGACTTGATGATTTTTTAAACAAATTCAAGGGTAAGCGTTCATCGAGTATATCCAGTTTCGAGTTTTCTAGAAATGATATTCAACGTGAAGAGGTTGTAAAAGAAGTTTTAGATATTTATTCCGGTGATATTCCTTGCACATATGAACTAGATAAAACAGATGAGAATGATTTAGGATAATTCTTTTTATATAAAAATAAAATAAGATTATAAAATATATTGATGCCATCTTCAAATATTTTTAACAAATTAATAAAAAATATTGGAAATAAAATAATAGAAAAAGATGGATTATTGCATAATCGTGTATTATTATATGCAACCTTTGTTTTCTCTTTATTAAATTTAGTAATTTTTATGGTTGAAAAAGATTTTTATTCAATTACATTTTTCATATTAATCGGATTTTTAACTACATTTTTCAGTAAAAACATGTTGGTTGTCTTATTGTTGTCATTGATATTAACAAATATACTAAAATATGGTTCAAATCTGAATAAAGAAGGAATGGACGAAAACGAAGATGAATTGATGGAAGGGATGGAAAAAGATGATGAAGAAATATTAGAAGGACTAGAAAATGAATTTGATGAATTATTTGAAGGTATGGAAGATGAAGATGAAGAATTGGTGGAAGGTATGGAAGATGAAGTTGATGATGAATTGGTAGAAGGTATGGAAAATGAAGAGGAAGATGATGAGAAAAAGGAAGGGATGGAAAATGAAGAGGAAGATGATGAGAAAAAGGAAGGGATGGAAAATGAAGATGATGATGAACAAAAAGAAGGGATGGTAGAAGGAGCCAGTTTTTTTAAAAAACTCGGAGTCAGTAATAAGCTTAATAAACGTATCAATAAAGCGGTTAAAAATAGAAATAATTTAATTGCAGGTGGATTAGCTCTTGTTGGAGCTGGAGCTGCTGCCAAAAAAAATAAGAAAAATAAGAAATCAAATTTAGAAAAACGGGTTTCTAGATTAGAAAGAAGATTAGCCCGTAGACGACAAAAGTTATTAGAAAAAAACAGAGCTGCCAAAAAAACAGATAGTTATTTTTTAAATTTACAAAAACAAACGAAACAGTTAATCAAAGATGAGAATGATTTATTGATTCGTATAGACAAAATGCGACATAAACTAAATAAACTTACTGAAAGAAATAAAAATAAAATTATACAAGCGCCAAATTACATATAGATAATATTGTATTTTATTTCCAGTTTTGATATATAATTATATAATTATATATCAGATATCACATGGCAAAAGATCCTTTTAAAAAAATAGGCGAGTTTTTTAAAAAAATAGGAAAATTTTTTAAATTTATTGGAGACGTATTCAAATCGATATTCAGTTACATTGTTTGTGGATTTCTAATGGTTATCAAAATACCTATATGTTTAAAATGGTATTCACTAGATATTTTAGGAAAAACATTATATTCCCCGTTTGCCTTTTTGTTTTTTATATTTGGATTAACCTCTATAGAAAAAATGATATGGAATATTATTTATGATATTGATTGTATGTGTTATTCTATGACCGGATTTCATTTTGCAAGTTTTCCTGATTCGGTGAATAAACAATGTTATTCGTGTAAAATATATCCAATACCAAAATTTCCCAAATTTTAATTGAATTTTTAATTCTACATATAACATATATAATATGGCAAAAAAATGTTTACCCGGTGTTATATGTATTGAAAACATGACACTCGTATTATTAATTATTATACTACTTATCATCGGTTATTTATACTATATTCAAATATACAAACCAAAACAAGTTATAAATTCGAATGAAACCACGCGACTTGTAGTGGTAACACCACCATCCCCTTTAATGGGAGTTGCTACACGGACTGACCCCATGAATGATCCATATAGCCCACCTTTACGTAATGATGGCTATTATTTTCCACGCGATTCTGCGGATATAAGAGGTCAACCAGGAATACCAATCAATATACAAACCAGAGGAACCGGTATGGATTATAGTCAATTGGGTATATTAACTCGTCCAAATGCGAGAAGTGGACATAATGGTGAAATGATTTTACCATTAATGGGTCGAAAATTAATGAACGGTCGCGATAAATGGCAATATTATACGATATCTAATACCGGAAATATGAATACGAAATTACCCATTAGTGTAAATGGAAAAAGCTGCACCGGTGAATATGGTTGTAATGATATTCAAAACGGAGATACGGTATATGTAGAAGGATATAAGGACACTTTTATCGCAACCGTATATGAGAATAGCACCTTTTCATACATTCCTCATATTTAGGCATGTGTTATTTATGAAAATTATATAATACTATTATATTATATAATATGAATGAAATTGATATGAATGATACAACCAAAATAGCCAAAGACAAAAGTATATCAGTAGATTATTCGGATACATCTGTATATTATCAACAATATAGGAGAACTCTACTGAATGGAGGCTATATTGATATACCTTTTTCAAATCCTTCAAATTTAGTAAATCCAAGTCTTATTTATTTTTCATTGGATCCGACTATAAAATATAAATCGGATACTCTTTACATTTTCAAAAAAAGCCATCTAATAAAAAATATTGATTATCAAGGAGAATTGGTTATTAAAAATGTTCCCATGAATGCGGATAATGGTCCTGTCATATATGTATGTTTCCCATTAAAAACAAATTCGAAAATAAAAGATACCTCGATTGACAAAATCATAAAAATGTCGGAAATTCTTCAACCAAAAGAAATAAAAACAAATATAAACATAAATTCCATGATTGATCGATCCCAAAAATATATTTTTTATAAAGAGAAAAATACCATTGTTGTTGTTTTTACCAATCCAATACAAGTATCCAGTAAATTTACCGATTTTTATACATGTGATTTATTTTCACCGTATGTAGATAATTATAATATATTACAAAACAATCCCGAAAAAGAGGGATTTGTAGAGGGTGCTGGAGAAACAACAACAACATCATCCGATATGACATGCGTTCCGATCGAAGAAAATGGTAATGATGTCCTTGTCAGTTATTTGAATACTTCTAATACTGAACAGAATAAAACGATTGATTTGTTATTTTCTATGATTATATTCGTTATTTTGTTTTGCGTCGCATTTTTTGGTTCACCATTTGCATACAAAAGTATTTTTATGAATACTACTGATATTAATCAAATGCTTGGTAAAACATTCGGATTTAGTTTTTTTTATATAATATTTTGTATAGCGTTAATCGTTGGCGGATTTATTGCCAAAGATAAAAACGAAGCAATTGCAGGTATTTTCTTATTAATCTTTTATGGAATATCCGGACTCACTGTTCTTAATCGTTGGAATACTGATACAACATATAAGGCTGGTTTGAGTGGAACAATCAACAATGCGGCGATATTCACGTTTGAATATTTGAATGAATATTTGAATTATTTAAAATATTATAGGAAATCTGGTAATATTAGTTATGAGCGCGTATGGTCATTTGTTGCTTTTGTTTTTATTGCAATCATACCATTTTTGATAGCAATTAATGTATATAACAAAGGAAAAAATAAAATGTATATAAAGAATCCGGAAAAACGATTAAATACTAGCTTAATGTTAGGATTTTTTGGTATAGGATATAGTTGGATATTCGCATTTCCTTTTTTATACAATGTATTTTTAGATTAGGCTGTAAATAAAAATCAAAGCTAAATATGATTTGATTTTTATGAGTGTAAATTTAGATCAATGATGCTCCTCCAACATTGTCGGCGACTGGTTTGAAAGTGCTTTCACTAAATACACTAGGTTCACTTCTGCCAATGGGTGCACGAAGAGCCACTACATCTTCCTCTAAAGTTCTCTCTTTTGGAGGATTCATGGCTTTTAATTCAGCGTCCTTTTTAGGTTGAGAAGGGGTATATTGCATAATGGCAACACGCCCAGTTGCATTTGAACTACGACGTAAAATTTCGTAAGCAACGAAGATATACAATATTCCTAATACTGGATTTGAATATAAAAATAAATATACGGTAATACAAAACATAATAGTCATTCCTAGAGCGGAATCAAAATATTGCGCAATTTGTAGAGGCATATCAATTGGAAATACAATATAAATAGCAAAAACAATGAATAAACAATATTCGTAAATACTTACGGATTTTAAAGATGCTGGCAATTTCATTATATAATGTAGAATTATATTTTTTTGTAGTCATCTTTTTCATTTTATCTGCTGAAAATTGATTCTATATTCCTAAAACATCTTGAAAACCAATATAAAATTTTATCAATATTAATATAAGTATATAATTTGAATCATGAGTTTTCGTCGTAAATGGTATAATGCTGTTAAAAAACCAAAACCAGCAAATGAACCCGTTAAACCGGCATTTCAGATCACTGAAGAATATAAAAATACGGTAGCTGCATCGGCATATTTAGGTAAAAAAGGATATACAATACCTAAATCTGTGCTGGCCGAAGAAGACCTCGCCATTCTATATAAAGAATTATTGGTAAAACCCGTAATATTTGGTCCCGGTGCCGCCGCACCAGAGTCGGAATTTGCAGTATACCGAGAAAATACGAACAAAATATACATACCCCGTTTCTATGGTATTGAACGTTATGGCTTGCCTCCGAAATGTGAAATAGAAGAAGGCGATGATATTTCTCTCGATTTTGCTAAACCTTTGCGCGATTATCAGGATGAAATAGTGGGCGTATATACGAAATATGTAAATACACCGATTTGTAAAGATTCGCTGCAAAATGGCAGTGGCGGAATTTTAGAGGTTCCGTGTGGACGGGGAAAATGTCTTGGCAAAGATACCCCAATATTAATGTATGATGGCACCATTAAATTGGTTCAAGATATTCAAATCGGTGATGTATTAATGGGTGATGATTCTACTCCCCGAAACGTGCTTTCTTTAGCGCGGGGTAGAGAAACAATGTATAAAGTAAACACTAAAAAGGGTGATGGTTATATTGTAAACGAAAGCCATATATTGTCACTTAAATATAGTTGTAATATGAATAAAAATGTTAAAAAAGGTATGGTAGTAGATATGCCAGTAACCGAATATTTAAATTTACCTAAATATTATCATGGACGTAGTGGTCCATTACTAGGATATCGTGTCCCAGTTTATTTTCAAGAATCCACTGTTGAAATAGATGCATATTTATTTGGTTATTGGTTAGGAGATGGTTCATCAAAAGGAACCGGTATTACTACCCAAGAATCTAGTGTTATAAAATATATGGCGGATTGTTTTAAAAATAAACACAAAACATTATATCTAAAGTATACTGGTCAAAAATATGATTATAGAATTAATTCTATTCATAAAAATAATATAATGTTAGATTTTCTAGGCAAACATAATATAATTAATAATAAACATATTCCACATCATTATAAATGTAATACTCGTAAAATACAATTAGAATTATTGGCAGGTATAATCGATTCTGATGGAAGTTATTGTGACAATTGCTACGAAATAACCCAAAAGAATGAAAAATTACTAGATGATATTGTATTCGTAGCAAGGTCTTTAGGATTTGCTGCATTCAAGCGTAGTGTTGTAAAGACATGCACGAATGGTAAAAATGGAAGAATTCAAGGAAATTATTTTCTAACAAAAATCTGTGGTTCTGGATTAGAAGAAATACCAGTAAAATGTATTAGGAAACAAGCACATCCAAGAAAACTACTGCGTGATGTATTAAAATATAGAATTAATCTAGAAAAATTAGAAGAGGATGATTATTACGGCTTTGAAATTGATGGAAATCGTCGATTTGTTTTGGGCGATTTTACAGTTACTCATAATACCGTGATGGGTCTTAAAATCATATCTCTATTAAAAAAAAAGACACTCATCATTGTTCACAAAGAATTCTTGATGAATCAATGGATCGAGCGCATTGCCGAATTCTTGCCCGGTGCTCGGATAGGAAAAATTCAAGGCCCCGTATTCGATATTTATGACAAAGATATTGTCATTGGTATGATACAAACGATTTATGATAAAGAATACCCGGTCGACGCATTTTCATCATTTGGCTTAACTATTGTAGATGAAGTCCATCGTATCGGTAGCGAACAATTTTCCCGCACTTTATTAAAAACGATCACCCCCAATATGTTGGGTATATCGGCAACGGTCGACCGAAAAGATCAATTGACGAAAGTATTATACATGTTTATTGGCAACAAAATATATAGCGAAAAACGTTCGGCGGACGATGAAGTGTGTGTAAGGGCCATACATTATGTATCTGGCGACCCCGAATTCAATGAGGTTGCCTATGATTTTCGCGGATCACCCAAATATAGCACGATGATTAGCAAATTATGTGAGTTTGGACCTCGCAGCGATTTTATTGTCAAAGTCGTGGGCGATTTAATACGCGAGAATCCCGAGAATCAAATCATGATATTGTGTCATAATCGATCATTATTAACCTATTTGCACGACGCCATTGAATATCGTAAAATCGCATCTGTCGGATATTATGTAGGAGGAATGAAACAGACTGACCTGAATGAAACTGAAACAAAAGAAATTGTATTAGCTACATATGCAATGGCTGCAGAAGCACTCGATATAAAATCGTTGTCTACATTGGTAATGGTAACGCCTAAAACCGACATCACTCAATCGGTCGGGCGTATTTTGCGAGTAAAACATGAGAATCCAATTATAGTGGATATTGTGGATTCTCATGATTTGTTTCAAAATCAGTGGAAACAGCGGAGACAATTTTATAAAAAATGTAATTATCGTATAAAGCAAATAGATAGTCGTAAATATTCAGATATGACAGATACATCTACCTGGACCAATGTCTTTGAGCCCAAAAAACAAAAAGTCATCGACGAAACTCCTAAAGTTTCTGGATCCACCGGAACTATTTTCGAAGGAAAATGTTTGATAAAAATGGATGATATGGATTTAGAATCCTAAAAGAGGAAACCATTTGCGGCTCTTTTTAGCAGTCTTTTTAGATCCTTTTTTGGATTTTTTGGATGCATTTTTAGCTTTTTTGGATTTTTTTGCCTTTCCGCCCTTTGATTCGTATAAAGAAGTTGCGCCACTTAATCCAGTAACAACTGTTTTTGGTAAAATATTTTCAAACGCTTTAGACAATTCAGTCATTTTATATAATGAACATAGAATTTTTTACGCAAGATACAAGAAAAAATAACAAAACCTATATTTGGCTTTGTTATTTTTCCATTTTTATTTTTATTCGTTTTTAGCACAATATTTGTATTTTCTTGTAGTGGGGTTGCAATAAATCATTTCTAATACTAATACTCCTATGACGGATAAACAAAATATACCGGCAATTGAAATTAACGTAAGGAAAGAATAGAACGAGATAGTATATAATGTTGGAGTATCATCGTTTATGCAGTGAGTTTTCCAATAAATGGTGGCATCCTTATACGTAATTTGTTTGATTGAAACGGTTGGATTATATAAACTACCATAATTACTTGGCGTATATATTTCATCTATGAATTTTTCATATATATCATATTCGATTTGATATGTATCACTTGTATTGTATTTTTTTGCTGAAATATATTTTTCAACGAATGGACATAAATCTTCATTATAATCATAGTGAGCGTTTTCATAAGTTGGCGCAAAATTAATGTCGATTTCTCTTAATTTTTGCGTTTTATGTTTATAAACCATTTGTTTCTTCATATTCATCATATATGTATTATTAACGGCATATTCATCTTCTCCATTACAATGAAGTTCATGATATCTAATTATATCATTCATGTCAATGTTCAAAGTAACATCAGTATGATAAGACGGATAGTTTTTTGAGTTATAGATTGATTCCATAAATATTTCTCCTACATTCTCGGTCATGTTTTTTTCGAAAGTTTCTTTTGAAATATTTTTCAATAGATGATATTCACTATAATAATCGATTAATCCGTCGGTCAATACTGGACATAATTCAAGTAAGAATGAATAGGTAACATCCTTATTGTATAAAATACGATCGGTTATACGAATATCATTCGTTTGTAACAAACTTGTGATATATGCTTTTTGTTTTTTATGAAAATCGTTTTTTTTACTTGTGAAAACAAATCCGTTTACCAAGAGTGGTAATATGGCGATAATAATTGAAAAGTGCATTTTATTTACTGGTTTAGACGATTGATTGGTTGGTTGTTGTGCTGTAACTATTTTTGTATAAAAGTAGTTCAATTTTTTGGGGGAAATAAATAATAGACATTTGCTCGTAAAAATGATTCATTTAGCAATTTTTATTTTAAATATATATTATATATCATGACAAGAACTAGAAGAAAACAATCCACAAAACGTAAAACACGTTCAAATAGAAAAATAATGAAAGGAGGCGATGAAGACACGTGTGCAATTTGTCTCATAGATTTTAATGAAGAGCCAGAACCATATATATTTATAACTTCATGTGGACATAAATTTCATACGCACTGTATAAAAGATTGGTATTATAGTGGCGCGGTAACAAACAATAGTTGTCCTGAATGTAGAAAAGATATAAAAGAAGAGATACGTGAAATTATAAGACAATATAATATCGCTCAAATAAGAGGCAGACGACGTAGTTCAAGTTCGAGCAGAAGCAGAGGACGTAGTTCAAGTTCGAGCAGAAGCAGAGGACGTAGAGGCAGTTCACTTAGTTCCAGTTCACTTAGTTCCAGTTCACTTAGTTCCAGTTCACCTAGTTCCAGTTCATCTAGTTCCAGTTCATCTAGTTCCAGTTCATCTAGTTCCAATTCACCTAGTTCCAATTCACCTACAAACACTAT
>Ga0214923_10007441_pt1 | contig 11942 bp, 10 predicted proteins | sample LL1510_MetaG_FD_177993 | JGI IMG/M metagenome (GOLD analysis project Ga0214923, IMG submission 177993) | Freshwater microbial communities from Lake Lanier, Atlanta, Georgia, United States - LL-1510 | ecosystem: Environmental > Aquatic > Freshwater > Lake | place: USA: Georgia | collected... | reverse complement strand
ACCCGCTGCAACCACGGTGTCGTTGCCTGCGCCACCATAGACCACGTTATTGCCTGAACCCGCATCGTAGTAGCTGTTGCCATTGCCACCAAACATGGTGTCGTTACCATCATCGGCCACATTCACACCATCGCCACCGTACAGCACGTTATTGCCATCGCTGCCATAGAGCATGTCATTGCCGGTGCCGCCGTAGAAGGAATCATTGCCCAGACCACCATAAATGGTGTCATTGCCATCATCGCCAGACACGAGGTCATTGCCGCCATCGCCGCCGACCATATCGTCGCCACCCTGACCATGAATCGTATCGTTGCCCACACCGGCCCACAGCCAATCGCGGCCATTGCCTCCGTTGATCGAATCATCGCCACCATTACCATATACAGTATCGTCGCCACCAAAGGCGTTGATGGTGTTGCCGTTATCATCATCAGCAAAATTATCGATGTTGTCTGTCAGATTGATGGTAGCCATTGCGCGTTCCTCTTTGCTCTTATGCCTTTAAGTTTCCTTGCCGTTTTCTACTTTGCCTGCTGTTTCTTAGCCTTATATTTTTGGCCTCATTAACCGCTCGGCGGAAAAATTAACGGTTTGTTAATACATTCGATCATACACAAATGCAATCATTAATTTTATTAAGTTCTGATGATATTTATTTGCGCGACAGTCGGACTACTCTAAGATGTGACTCTGCATAGCCGCAGTAAAAACCATCTTTTATTACTATAAATCAACAGATAGAGGGCATTATGGTCGCCATTTCCATCACATATGAGGGGCAGTTGCGCACCCGCGCCATCCACGGGCCATCGGGCACCGCGTTGCACACCGATGCACCCAGGGACAATCACGGTCGGGGCGAAAGCTTCTCGCCGACCGATCTGGTGGCAACCGCTTTGGGCAGCTGCATGCTCACCATTATGGGCATTGCCGCCAACAAACTGAAGATTGCGATGGAAGGTGCCACCGTCACCGTGGAAAAAGAGATGGTCACGTCACCCGTGCGGCGCATTGGCGCGCTGAAGGTGGTGATCCGCGTGTCCGGCGCGCTCGATGCGGCACAGCAACAGGCCCTGCGCGATGCAGCGCTGTCCTGTCCGGTGCATCAAAGCCTGCATCCCGATGTGGCGATTCCCGTCGAATTTGTGTGGGGGGCGTAGCTTATTTTTAGGGGGGATTCTCCCCCGCTGCCGCTCCCCCTCGTTCGCTGGCGCTCCGGCTCGCGCTACGCGACGCTCCCTTTCTCCATTGTCATGCCCCGCTTCATGCGGGCGATAACATCTTGTGCGCAAACACTGCAAAGGGGCCGGACATCTTTCTCAGATGTCCAGCTCCCAAAGCCCAGTGCTTGAACTTAAAAAGGATAATTCGGGTCGCGGGGTTTGGTGTCGCCGTAGTGTTTTTCGGCCAACCCATTGGCAATAATGGCGCCAGCTGCCGCCATCACTTCATCGCCGCCATGGCCAGAGGCGCCGTGCGATTGCGTATGCTGATGCAGCGGTGCATAGCTGTGTTGCGGGCGCACTTCCTGATGCAGCGGTGCGGCCATTTCATGCTGACGATCATAGGGGTGATCCTGATACTGCGGCGCAGACAGGCCTTGGGGTTGCAATTCATAAGCGGGCGCGAGCTGTGGCGCACGAATGGGTTCTGCCACCGCCTGCTCCAGCGCAGCCAGATGCAACGCCGCAGGCAGCGCTTGCGAGTTTTGGCTGTGCGATGCTGGCTGATGTTCAGCCATCGGCGTGGGCGCATAGTGAATCGGTTGAGACGTAGCCATCGCTGCGGGAGCCTGAGCAGGCATAGCAGCGGCCAGCGGTGCGGGATTCAGCGATGTCATCGGCTCTTGCGGCACATAATGCGACATGGCTGGCTCTGCGTGGGCATAATGAATCGGTTGTTCCTGCAACCGTGAGTCTTCGGCGTGGGCCTGCTGCGCTGCCACCGGTTCGGGCGTCCATTCTTCCTGCACGCGTGAGGGATGCAGCTGCACGCTGCCGGTTGGCACCACATAGGCCGCGTTGGCATAATTCATTTCGGTATAGGGCGCAATGCTCGCCACGTCGCGCACATGGATATCGCTGATCTGGTCGCCATAAGCACCAAACAGTGATCCATCGGTGCGGCGCACGTTGGTTTCCTGCGTCATATCGTCGTCGCCTGCCCAGTCGATGCCGGAAATATCAATCGACAGGCGGCCATTTTCAAAGGTCATATCGTGACCATAAGGGTCTTTGATGCGGAATTTGCTGAAGCGGCATTTGGGTGCAGCGCCCAGCCCCTTGAACTGAATCTGCTGATAGCGGATGCGCGACTGATTGCCGCCCAGCATATAGGAAAATTCATAGGTGACATCCATCGGCTCGGTAAATACGGCCTGCGAGCGCGAGCCATTGGCATAGCGGGTGATGACATTATATTTGATGAATTCGCGATTCACGCAAGTGCCCACTTTGCGGCCGCCTTTGCCATTGCGGATTTTGTCCATGCTGCTGCGGGCGCCTTCTTCCTGCTCCCACAATTCTACCTGCGTTTTGGCGTGCTCGGCCACCACATCTTCCATCTCATGCAGCAAGGCATTGCCAATCAACGGATAGAAGGGATTGTCATAAAAACGGGTTTTGCGCATGGCGTCTTTGCGGTCCAGCTTGCTCACAAACACGGTGGTTTCGCTGCCATCGTCGTTGCTGTGCGTCAGAATGCGCTGGCGTTTGGTGTGCGCATGTTCTGAAAGCTCGCGCTTTTCCTCGGCAGAAGAGGCAATATGATTGCGAATGTCGGTGGTCTGGCCATCGGCCACGATCACCATATTGCTGATGCTGATGTTGGATGGAAGCGCCGGATAATCCTGCAACGCCTTCATGAAATCCGCTATTCTCGCCATACTCGCCTGCCTTTCGCTCCCTTCATTCGGGATGCTTTTTTGCAATGTTTATGGGCTTAGCATACGCCCACAACCTTAAAACTTGGTTAACAGCGCGGCAAAATCTGGGGATAAGTCTTTCGATTCAGACGATAGCCTTTTAGCTGCGTACCGGTTCTCCCGCTCCACGGTCTGTGCGGGCTGCTGTTTGCACAGCTCGAGGCGTTACCTCACCAGCATCCACAACATTACGGCACTCTCCAGGATTTTGCTCCAGTTGAGCGTCTATTTCTGCTTGGGTACGCGCAGACGCTTCTGGCGTATAAGGCAAGTGTTCGTTTATGGTTTTAATCGGCTGCTGGCGCCCCATCGCATCCGTCACAATACCGGAAAGCTCTTTCAGCACCTGAGCATGTCTGGCCGGATCGGTAATCACAGCGGGATCAATATTCGCCACTCTGACGGTGAGGCCTGGACCATGCCCGCCCTGAGGATTACCTTCATACGTAAAGCTTGAAGGGTCATACCCCTTGGCTCGCAGTGCCGCGTCTATTCTTTGTCTCATTGCCTCAAATACACGTGGATCTCTAGCGCAATCAAGTTCTATTCTTGCTCGAAACTCAGCTGCTTCACCAGGATCTGCATCATTAACATCCTGTGTATACCCCACCACCGCCGCACGACGCATCAACGCAGCCAGCATTGCTTCTTGAGACATGGTACTTCCCTTCCTGATTTTCAGCTAAAATCCTACCGCTCCAGCATACGCCGATAAGCTTAACGCTTGGTTAACCGTAACACTCAATCCCCTATTTGCTCGTGGCGCAAATTCTGCTACAAAAGTTGCCATGTATCTGTTCGTCAAACTCTGGAACCCCAAGCCCGCCTGGTATGCCCTGTCCGAGCCGGACCGTGAGGCCTTTATTGCGCAAGCGCAGGCTGCCATGCAGGCCGTGAGCGAGAAAGGGCTGGAAACCATCGGCTGGATGGAATTGCGCGACGAAGATAACCATAAAAACAGCGGATATAAGTTTGCTTCCGTCTATAAAGTGCCCGATCGCTTTGTCGCCATCCGCTTTCATAATGCCATGGAGGAATTCGGCTGGTACCGCTACTTCGATCAGGTCAATGCGGTGGGTAAACTGGAAGGCCCGGGCAGTGTGCTCAAGCGGATTATGGGATTGAAAAAGCCCCCCAGGCGCTGATGCTTATGCTGAAGAAGAACTCCCAAATAAGCAGAACATTGTGTAGCGCGTAGCGCGAGCCGGAAGCGTAGCGAACGAGGGGGAGCGGTAGTAGCGGGGGGCGGGACGCCCCCCATAACACCCCCCCAATCCGCTATTCCCATCCCCAACAATCCCTGCTAAAACCGCATCCATGTTCAAACAACTCCTCGCACAGGTGCAATCTCAGGCACCCAGCCTGCAACCGGCGGCCGATGCCTCGCGCTTTGCCGTGCTGTCGCCCTATGACCGCAACGTCGTCGACACGCTGACCTATCACACGGCCGAAGATGCCAATGCCGCACTCGATCGCGCCTGCGCGCTCTATGCCGACCGCCGCCAGTGGCTGCCCGCGCATCAGCGCATCGCCATATTGAACCGTCTGGCTGAGCGTATGGAGCAAGCCGGTGCAGAACTCACCACCCTCATTGCGCGCGAAGGCGGTAAGCCGCTGCGTACCGCGCAGATTGAGGTGGAGCGCGCAGTTTTCGGCGTGCGCCATGCGGCAAGCCAAATCCCGACCATGATGGGCGCAGCAAGCCTGACCCCCGACATCACGCCGCTGGGCGTGGGCAAGCATTTTGACCTGCGCTATGAACCCATTGGTCCGGTGGTGGCCATCAGCGCCTTCAATCACCCGCTCAATCTGGTGGTGCATCAGGCGGCGCCTGCCATTGCGGTGGGGTGCCCCGTTATCATCAAGCCCGATCTGCGCACGCCGCTATCGGCCATTCGTTTTGCGCAGCTGGCGCGCGACGCCGGACTGCCCGAGGGCTGGTGCGAGGTGGTGCTGTGTCAGAATGAGATTGCCGAAGCGCTGGCCTGCGATGCACGCACGGCGTTTATGTCCTTCATCGGCTCGGCCAAAGTGGGCTGGCATTTGCGCTCGCGCATTCATGCGGGTACGCGCTGCGCGCTGGAACATGGCGGCACCTCGCCGGTGATTATCCTGCCTTATGCCGATCAGGATGCGGCGATTCCCTCGCTGCTGCGCGGCGGCATGACCCATGCGGGGCAGGTCTGCACCTCAGTGCAGCGCGTGTATGCGCCCTGGGCCGAGGCTGCCAATTTTGCGCGCAAGCTGGCCGAAGCCGCCGATCGGCTGAAAGTTGGCAACCCGCTGCATGACGATACCGATGTGGGGCCACTCATCACGCCGCAACAGGTGGAGCGCATTCACCGCACGGTGATGGATGCGGTGGCGCGTGGCGCGAAGCTGATGTGCGGCGGCGAGCCGATTGGCGAAACGCTCTATAAACCGACCATTTTGCTGGATGCGCCGGAAGATTGCAGCGCCGTGGCGGAGGAAATTTTCGGGCCGGTAATCTGCGTCAACGGCTATGAAGATGTGGATCAGGCGATTGTGCGGGCCAATGCCAGCCCCTATCATTTTCAGGCGGCGGTGTGGGGCCGCAGCATTGATGAGGTCAAACGCACCGTCGATGCGCTGGATTTTGCCACCGTGATGATTAACGACCACGCCGCTTTCCGCGTCGACTGGATGCCCTTTGGCGGCCACAAACTCAGCGGCCTTGGCGTCACCGGTATCGCCTACACCATGCGCGACTATACCCGCCACAAGCTGGTGGTGAGTTAGGCGGTTTTAGGGTCTGAACTTGAATTTCTTGCTTCACTCGAATCATTCACTTCGTATGACAACAACCAGCGCCATGGTTGACAATAACCAATACGATGGTTGACAATAACCAATACGATGGTTGACAATAACCAATACGATGGTTGACAATCATTTCACATAAGCATTACAATAAACACATCAACACATAACGAACCAATAAGACGCATTGCTATTATGGCAACGAAAAATTATAATAATCAGTCGGTAAAAGACTTTATTCTGGCTCATGTGGATAACCACCCCGCCGATATAACTCAACTGGCAGGCACGACCTTTGGGTTATCCCGAAGCGCCATCAATAAGCACATGAAGAGGCTGGTAGCAGACGGTTATCTTGAGGCTGAGGGCAATACCAAAGCGCGACGCTACACATCGAAGCCGCTGGTAGACGAATCCTTCACGATCTCACTGAGCGCAGGACTATCCGAAGATGCCATCTGGCGGTTTCGCATCTTGCCATTAATCAAAAACGTCAAACAAAATGTCGTTGATATTTGCCAGTATTGTTTTACGGAAATGCTGAATAACGCGATTGATCACTCCGCCAGCCGCGATGCCATTATATCCTACAGGCAGACTCACTCAAAAATTACCCTGATAGTGATCGATCACGGTATTGGCATCTTTAATAAGATACAGAAAGATTTTGAGTTGGCCGACCCCAGAGAGGCACTGCTGGAACTGTCTAAAGGAAAACTGACCTCCGACAGCAAGAATCATTCAGGGCAAGGTATTTTCTTTACCTCCAGAATGCTCGATGAGTTTGTTATTCGTTCGGGCCTTTTGTTGTACTGCAGAGGACGCACCACCAAGGGTAACTGGTTGATAGAAACCGAAGAGACTCCCAAATACGAGGTTGGAACCCTTGTTTCCATGGAAATCGATGTCAATGTCACCAGAACCCCCATAGAAGTATTTAACGCCTATCAGGGACCAGATTTCTCATTTCGTAAAACACATGTCCCCATCAAGCTCAGCAAATATACCGGCGAGATGCTGGTCTCTCGGTCACAAGCCAAGCGCGTATTGGCGCGTTTTGAAAATTTCGATGAAGTGATTCTGGATTTCGCCGACGTAGAGGAAATTGGTCAGGCTTTTGCCGACGAAATCTTTCGTGTATTCAAAAATGCAAACCCAGACATAAAAGTATATGTCATCAATACCAGTCAACAGATTGACCATATGATTGCTTTCGCAGAAGCATTGAACAAGGATATGTCTTCTGTCAAAACCCCACCCCGCCAATCCTAACCCTGCGCCATGGCAGGTTGGCCGCCTTCACGCGCAGCAGCGCGCAGATGTTCGGGCAATTCATGTTCGGGGCGGGTGCGACCCGCTTCGGTCAGCGTCACATCAAGCGATGCCACCACAGCCGCCACCTGTGCCCGCGCATCATCGGGCAGTTCGGCCAGACGTGGCGTGCCACCTTCCAGTTCGGAGGTACGGGCACGGCCAGCAGCAGGCAACCGTTGCCCTTTGAGTCCGGCCTGCAGCGCCGCTTTCACCGCCTCGCGATGTTCTGGCGGCACCAGATTGCCAACCACCAGCGTTTCAAACATCATGGCGCTCGTGATCGGGTTACCCGTTGCTTTCAACATGCCTGTCACCACCGTAATCGTCTGACCAATTGCTGCCTCACGCTGGGCCGGCTCTTTAGGCAACCTGGCACCCATCGTGCGTTCAATCCCCTGCCTTAAAATCTGTGGCAACATCGCATCCGGAATCACCTGCGTTCCCACGCCTGCCAGCGATACTCTGCCCGCAGATAATATAGGCGTGCGTGCCGCAGTTCCAAAATCATGCGCCAGCTTGACCAGTTGTTCTGCCGACAAGGTAGCCGCGCCCGTGGTTAATTGTCCGCTAATCTGCTCCATCCTCGCAATGGCGCGGCCTGCCGGTGTATCTACTTTTGCGGGCTTGGCTTCAATCTGTGCGATGCGTCGCTCACCAAGCACCGGACGCCCTGCCACACCGGCGGCGAATGATTCTTTGAGGATCTGCTGCGCTGCCGGATCGCTCACATAGCCAGTGGCTGCCGTGAGGTTGATCATGCCTTGCGGTGTGTGGGTTCCTGTAGCGCGCAGATACGCCACCAATTGCTCACCACCGGGCACGCCTTTTAGTCCTTGCGCCACCTGATCCAGCGGCAACACTTGTCCTGCGCCCGCAGGCAGTGCCCGCACTGCCTTGCCCAAACGATGCCCCACCGCTGCCAGCTGCTCATGGCTCAGCCCGTGCTTGAGCTCGCCCAGCGCCGCCGCCACTTCTTGCCGCGCTGCCGTGCCACGGGCTGCCCCTCGATCGAATCCAGCCAGCGCATGCGCACTCACTTCGGGGAATGTCTGCTGAAGTAATGACGCCAACCCCGCACGCGGATTAGCTGCACTGGCCACTTGTGTACCAAATAAGGGATGTTGATAGGTGCTGCGAACAGGAGTACCCAACCGGTCACCCATCCCCGCCAAATACCCCAACCGCTGACCAATCGCCTGCGCATCCGTTGCGCTTAATCCGCCACCAAAGAAGTTCGCCGCTTTCAAATCCACCAGATGCTGAACGATGGCTTCGGGGCTGGCCGTTTTAATATCTATCGTCGCCGCTGCACGCGATGCGGCCCCGGGCCCTGACGTCACATAACGACGCTCTTCCACGCTGTAGCTTGTTGTACACCAATTTTCTGACGGCACCATGCAAGGCGGGTCGTCCTGCCCAACCTTGGGGCGCCGCGTTGTGTCCCTTTGTCCTCTACGTGGATTGCCTGTCATGTCGCACCTACCTTATCGTTGTTGCCTGCTGTTTTCGCAGGTTGAATGCCCCCATTATACCAAAGGCGCCGCGGCAAAAAGATGACAGTTTCATGACATTTCAGCCCCTCATGACCCTGAAACTCTGTCAAATCGCGTTCCATCTGCACGTAAATTTTGCTATAATAAGCCCATGAAGAAGCGTGAAAATCAGGAAGGCTTTGCCCTGCTCACCCTGCTGGGGGTGCTGGTGTTTGTGCTGCTGGTGACCGGCATTGGACAACGCATGTGGCGCGGAGCGCTGGGTGCGGGCAGCTCTTGCCGCGAGATTGCCGATTCCATTGGTGTGAATGAAATTAATGATATGTGCGACTCGATTGGCATGTATATGGCCGAGTTGCGGTTACAAATGGAATATTGGGTCAGCACCACCCGCTTTGGTGACAGCATGGATTTAGAAGGATTTGCAGGCATGATGGCCCGCGAATTCGCAGGCGCCACCATGGGCGGATTTAACTCGCCACAACTGTCCGGCCTGATGAATATGGGGTCGCTCACCGGCGGCAGCAGCCTTGGCGGTGGTGGCAATGCCGTGGGTGATTTAAGCCGCCTCTCCAGCGCGCTGACACAAGGGTCTTTCGGCTATAAATCGATCATGAACGGCGATATTACCCGTGGCCTGCCTTACCTGAAAAGCTCTGCCGGTATGGGCGATGTGGGTGTGCTATCGCAGCTATCGCTCGGCTCGGCCTATGCCAATGGCACCGGCGGCCTGCCGCGCAATATGGATCTGTCGCGTTACTATAATGGCATGGCGCTTGGCTCAATTAAAAACCTGCAAGGCTCCAACTCGCCGGAAGCCAAGCAGTTGCTGTCGGCCCTGCCCGCCTCGCCCGATGCGATGGTGCGTTCGCTCACCTCGGCGTTGAAATAAGCCCTTCCCTTTTATCGCGCTGTCACAGAAGCTTCATCGGCTTGTCATGTGGTTGTCATGCGCCTGTGTTAGCCTCATAAGCGGAGGTGCCTTGTGTCTGCCATTACGCATTATCATCAGGAATGGAAGTCGCTGTTTGACGGTATGACGCGCGAACAGGTCGTGGCTGCGCTGAAAGCGGGCAGGATTCCTGAAGGCGTTACGATTCCATGGCGCTTTGCCTTTAGCGTGTCTGAAGCAGATTTTATAGACCAGTATGATCGCAAACACATCTCTGCATACCATGATATCACGCGTGATTTAGCGCGGTTTGAAGCATGGCCGGAAGGCCAGCGCAAAATCCGCGATATGCTGCTGCATCCACATGCGGCAACACCGGTTGCCATCCGCACCGAATTCAGCCGCAAAAGCCCGCCCGATTCCCTGCCAAGAGAGAGCATTGGACTCTACATCGCCGGATTTAATGAAATTATTTTCAACACACAAATCATGCGCGAATTTGAGCAAGGCCCCTATGCTCATACCGGCCTTGGACAGCCCTTTGTGGCGCTGGCACACGAAGTCGACCATATGCTGCGTATGAGAATGTTTCCCAGCGGTTCTATTCCACAACCATTTCTAATTTCGCTCTATGAAAAGCTGGCACGCAACAGTGAAAGTCTGGCTGTCGATGAACTCAATCGCCAAGGACACGGCCCCTACACCAGCCGCACCGATTATTTTTTGCCTGAGCCTTATATTCGCTCACTGGTTGGCAGCACATCGAATGATATACTCCACGCGTTCATTTCACGCAACGAACGGGGCAGAGAGATTGAACAAAACCTGCTGGGATTATTTACAGAGCAGGCGCTACTGAATCATGGTTACGAGGCCCTTGTATCAGTGCTGGGCGAACAGGGGGCCGCCGGATTATTGCCCGTGGGAGGTGCCAAACCCACCGTCATCAGTGCAGAACAACAGGTGAGACTTGATGCCGCCATCGAAGCAGCAACGCTTAAGGCCAAAGAAACAGCACAACGCTGGCTGGAGCAAACCCGCCACGAGGCCGAAGCAGCCTACCGCACACGCAATGGTGTAATACCAACCCTGCAACAACGCGGCGACACCACGATTCCGGGTTTACCCAAACTCAATGTGGCCTTATCGGATGTTGAAGATCCCACGCAAACCGCACTGCCCGCGCATCTGCGCACACAAACCCCGCGAACGCTGGTTTAATCCGGCGGGTTTAATGTCGCGTTGCGAATCCCCTACAATACCGCAACCGCACTCAAAACACAGCCAATGACATGGAAATCATCGGCAAAGCAGACAATCTTCGCGGATTTGTCATTATACCGTCATATTGCTCTGTTAGACTTTGGCGAATATGGCAGACGATACAACATCTCATGACAAGCATAGGGCGCGGTTTGCAGCCAGACAGGCTGCAGCCAAGCAGGCAGCAGATGAGCGAGCAGCCGCGGGCGATGTGCCCACCGGTGCTGGTGCAAGCACGGTTGTTCTCGGGCCAGATGCGCTGATCCCCCTCACCGGCGATCAGGTGCGCATTCTCAAATCCAGCATTCTCGATGCGATTATCGACCACCTCAACCATATCCCCAATTTCCAACGTCAATCGGGAGAAGAATATCTTTTGGATCAGAGCTATCTGATCCACGCAGCAGGTCGTCGAGATAATGATCCGGCGGTGAGCCACCATTTCGTCAAAGCAGACCTGCTATCGCACTTGCATGATCTCATCACGGAAGAAGTCAATTACGGTTCACGCCGAATCTCAAAGGCTGAGGTGCTAAGAAAGGCGGATGAGGCGCAAGAACAAGTAGGGTTTGGGTTTCGCTCAGTGGGAGGGATAGAAAAAGTACTCCCCAGCGGCGCAGACGAATTCAGACGGGTTGTCGCAGAATTTAAAGACGAAGTGAGCAGCCTATGTCAGCAGACAACCGTCCGGCACACCGGAACGCAAGAACGCTAGCCCACGCAGCGCATGCGAACGCCTGTTTAATTCAACCCAACAACGGACTATAATACGGCGAATACACCCGGAATAAAGTCGATGATGTAATAATCATCGCCCGTGCCCACAGTGCCATTGTCATTCGATGACACATTGGCAATCAGCGCATGCACCCCATTGAGCACTATCTGGTCATTGCCATCGCTGGCAAAGGGCGTCAGGTAGGTGTGCGACGCATCGTAGGTCACCATGCTGCCCAATGATTTCAGCGTCACCGCACTTTTGTTGGCAATGAACGATACACGGTCTTCGCCGTAATTATAGGCCGTTACCTGCAGCACATTCGCCACCAGCATATCCAGATTATCATTCAGCACGGTCTGGTGAATGAAGGTAAAGCTGTCTGTGCCCTGATTATCCGCCGACACATCCAAGCCATAGCCACCCACGATGGTATCATTGGCAAGGCCGCCATCCATTGTGTCATTGCCTGCGCCACCTTCCACATAGTCGTTCGCGCCGCCACCATAGAGCGTATCGTCGCCTGCCGCACCATAGAGGAAATCGCCCTCTTCC
>Ga0214923_10007440_pt1 | contig 11942 bp, 9 predicted proteins | sample LL1510_MetaG_FD_177993 | JGI IMG/M metagenome (GOLD analysis project Ga0214923, IMG submission 177993) | Freshwater microbial communities from Lake Lanier, Atlanta, Georgia, United States - LL-1510 | ecosystem: Environmental > Aquatic > Freshwater > Lake | place: USA: Georgia | collected 2015-10-15 | reverse complement strand
CGATCGCAAACCCACTATCAAGAATTTGGGCAGCAGTTAAGTCTTCAATCAACCATCTGGAAAGTAATGCCGACTCACATGCCTGACGAATAAGCACTAAAGGTGCATAGCTCGTTAAAGTCTTTGCTAGAAAAACCTGTGAGTAAAGAGCTGTCAAGGCATCTCCTGCGGTAGTGAGGGCTAGCGAGGCATGATTAAATGCCATATCAAATGGCTTATTTGTCCTGTACCAGCCTTCTAGTGAATCCGAGTCCATGCTGCCAGAAACGTCTCTTATAGCCTGTAGAAGTAAAGGAATATTTAGCAAGGACTTTTGAAAAGTTTGGTCACCAATAGACGGTTCATCTGTGACATTGCTTAAAGAAGAAAATATTCTTAACGATTCTTCAAGACTCAGCTGGGATTTTGGTTCAATGGGTTCCATAGATTCAGAAATTATCTACTTGGTTCCTTTGCAATATGGATACCTGCTGCATCCCATAAATGTGCCATAGCGACCTGTACGCCTAACCATTCTCGCTCCACATTTTGGACAATTTCCAGTGGCGGACGACTTAGCAGATCGGCTTACTGCTGATACGGACACACCTTTACAAGAACGGCAGAAACGTCCCATTCCTGAACTTAATGAAGAATCCTTAAATTCTTCAATCGTCCGAACTTCCTTGCACTTCGGGCACTCCTTAAGGTCGCCGCTCTGCAAATTCTCAATAGTTTCCTGGATCTTAAACATCAGAGGATTAACCCTAGGCTCAATTTTGACGAGTGCTGCAAGCCGCTGATCAAGCTTTTCAACCGGATTATTTCCAGCATTAAATTTATTAATGCGCAGAAACTTGTAACCATAGCTTTCTAATACCTTTTGTCGGTAAACATCACCATCGGACTGATAAGACTCGTAGTTGTATTCATTTACAAGATTTGTATCGGTGAAATGCTCATAAAATCCGTCATACTCAATAACAATTTTCTTTTCTTTTCCATCTTGATCCTGATATGCGAGAAGAAAGTCCACTTTATACATGGGATGGGTATACGTCGGATCCAGTTGCTTAAGATACTTTCCGATTTCAAATTGAGGAATAAAAGTTATTCGATCTTTTTGTGTCTTCCAGAAATTTGTTTGATAAAACCAGTTTAAAACCTCGGGCTCCATCTTGGACTTAGCATCAGTTTCCGCGACTGAACGTTCCTTACGTGCTTCTTCAAGTTCAAATGCATAATGGCGTAGCGCTTCCCCAATTGATCCGCTGAACTTATCAAGGGGCTTGCTTAGCACAAAGTGAACACATTCCTTTCCGCGACTGAAACCTACGTTTAAGCGCTGGGCCTTAATTTGCCCATCTTCCTCTATATCCACGTTGGCAAGATCTTTGATAAAGACTCCCCAAAGCTTGTCACTCTTTTCTGTGGCAACCATTGAGTAATAAATCAGATCACGTTCCTCACCCTGGCACGTATCAAAAGTCATTATCTTCAGCTGAAACTTGTCGAAAAAGTAGTCTCGTTCTGGAAGTTTACTTATTTGCTCAACAAGTAGCTTTTGCTGGTTTGTATGAGGCGTAATGATTCCGACGCTGGCTTCACTTCTAAGATCTTTAAGTCGGAGTAATTCCTTAACAATAAATTCAACTTCTGCCATGTTTGTATTTGGATAGATCTCATCTTTATCGGTAGTTTTCACGTATGAGAACTTGATCACCTCATCGATATTTTTGGCACGTATTTTCATTACCTGAAGGCTATTTCGATAGAAATACTTATTTGAATAAGAGATTATCTCTTTGTAACCGCGGAAATGTTTAATCAGCTGCATGTTGTAATTGCTAATAAACTCAAAAAAGTCCAATACTGATGTCTTAATGTTGAACTTACCCAAACGCATTAATTGCGCTGGATCCTTTGATACGTTGTTCCTGAACGAATCTTCAAGTCTAGATAAGTACTCGCGATTGGTATCTGAGCGAGCTTGAGCAGCTTTTATATTACTGAACTGCTTCCGATCGCCAAGGATTAATACTTTTTTTGCTCGTATTAGTGCTGGGAATGCCTGCGCGAGGCTTACTTGAGACGCTTCGTCAATAATAAGTAAATCAAACATCTGATGATGAAGGGGAATGTACTCCGCAAAATCACGTATTCCAGCGAGTATGCAAGGAAAGGCCTCACTTAACTGACTAAACTGATCTTTAGGAAACTTCTGCTTGCTTTTAATAATGTTCCTAAGCATTTCTGCATCATTTTTGCTGTTTTCATAAAAGTTAATTACGCGGCCATCAAGCTGATGTGCAACTTTTGTAATAACTAATTGTTCAATGTTCCTTTTGCGGATTGCATATTCAGTTTCTGGAATGCCAGAGAATTCTGCACCAATCTTCTGTCGAAGTTGTACGTACCTTATTTGTTTATTGAAGTCTGTCTCGTTAGAGGTGAGTAATTTGTTACTTTCGAGGGTTTCAATTTTGTCCAAGTTTATCTTTAACTTCTTAAAAGTTATTGGGTACTGCGTACTTAAGGTCGAAATCTCTGAGGCAGCCTCAAATTTATTCTGGGAATCCTCAATCCAGGTTTGAAGTTGGCTCTCGGTTATTAGTTGATGCACCAGAGCCACGTAATCAAATTCTGTTTGTTTTTGTTGATTAAACTGGTCGCCCAGTCGTTTAGTCGCAATTAAAGAATTGTATGCCGCACTAATCTGTGCCAACTTTTGGCTAGGAAGACCGTCTGCGTAAGCCAATGAGGAAAGGAATTTGGTATCTAGCTGGGCGATTTTGGACTTACTGAACAGATATCCAACTATGGGTTTCTTGCAAGCTGCATACTCATTTAATAGAGAAAATAGACTTGGAAGTTCCTGTTGACTTATGGATTTAAAGAGAGCCAAGTCATTACTTGCTGAAGAGTTAATAGATTTAATTTCTGCAATTGCTCTTCCAACATTCGTTAATGAACCTAAGACATCCGTGAGATCAGCAAAAGTGACAGGAGCCTTGCCTAGCAATTTACATATTCGATGAAAATTCTTGTCCGCCTGAATATCCTGGAAACCCAATAGCCCATTTCTAAGGGTATCCAGGTCGTAACCACCTTGTGGATTATTCAATATTTCATCTAGATCAAAAAGATAGATACCTTTTTTGTTTTCTGCTTCCAGCTGAACGAATTCTGCGATCTCCCTTAAATCCACTTCCCCATATGCCAGGCTCTCTAGCTCAATATCTTGCTTAAGTGCATTTGAGGATTGAGAGATACTCTCATCAATCTTTTCAATGTCTTTTTTTACAGCTCGATAGTGTGTCTTTATCTCACCAATGGAAGATTTGGAGAGAATCTGAGAGTAGGTATTACCAGTTTTGCCAAGGCGCAATATTGGGTTTTGAAAATTCTGATCAAAACGGACCTTGTTCATAGTCTCTGTGATGTTTTTTTCAACGACATCAAGGGCTTCCTTTTTGTCCGATAAAACTAAGACTGATTTTTGGTTGAGTATGGCGTCAAAGACAATCGCCGTAATTGTGTGACTTTTACCGGTGCCAGGAGGACCTTCAACAATTATGTACTTGCAATTCGGCTTACGTACTGCGTTTAGTATTTGTAGCTGTTCACTATTCAGAGGAATGGGGCTCGCGGCCACGAGTCGATCTGACGTTTCCGTATCATCCCATTCTTGCTCAACCTCTAAAGCAACAGGCTCCGGGTTCTTTTGCAAGAAGTCTGCCAAAAGTTGATTAAATGCGGCCGCGAGGTCTCCACCGTCTAGTGCCAAATCCCCAAGAATTTCTTCGTAGTCGTTTACCAGTGCCTCATCAGACTTATCAAACAATGCAAGATGCAGAGAATTTGAAATATGCACCTCGGCACCTCTAGCTTGCATTTCTTCAGCTTGGGTGAAATTTATTGATCCCTTTAGCTCGAAGAAGTTCTCAACTTCGGAAATTATTTCCCCAAGTACTTGCGTTAACCGTTCTTGATGTTCGGATATATAGATTATGCGCTCGCCTGTTGATTTTAGAGTTCCGCGCGTACCACGATCAGAATTATATTTCTGCGCAATAAATTCCAAAGCTTTTTTATTCAAGTAGACCTGCGAATCAAATTCCAGCTGATAGGTCTCTTGTGATTTCACAATATTTATAGGGATATAGAAAATTGGATATTTAGTATTGGAAAACGTTATATCTCCAAAGTATAAATAAAGCTCCTGCTTATCTAATATAGCTTTATTATTTTCAAGTGTCTGGACTTCATGGAATAGATCTGCCACCCGAAGATTTTCAAAATGTGATGTTAGTGTGGTCTTAAGGTCTGCCAAGGTAAGGGTTGAATAAAGTTCTTCATCAATATCAAATTTCTCTTTTGCAATTAGCCGACGCAACATCTCAGAGATTTTGTCGTCTATTTCATTGGAAAAGATCTCAACTAGTTCACGTTCCATCATAAAGATTTGGTCTTGGTCACCCAACTCATTGTTTGTGAGCGGTTTTTCGAGACTTGTTATAAACGGCCTTAATATGTCCGCATAAAATGAAGTCCCGGCAGCTTCCAATGAGGAATTTCTTGCTAGCTCGAAGTCATCCGCATTGAGTACAGCTTCCTGCTCTACACGAAGGGCTATAGATTTCATCAGTGTTTCAAATTGGCTCTTTGAGATCTTGCTAATCTGGAGCTCAATTAGGTCAACAACGTTTTTAGGTAGTTTTGTTTTATGTTGCCCTTTCTTGATCTGAAGGGTCACATCTGTCGGAAAGCCAGCAGCAATGTGCTTTGAGATGACTGAGTAAAAAGTGTCATATTTCTTAAGGGACAGGCCAACCAGCAAGTTATCTGAATTTCGCGTTTTGAGGCTTCGCTTTGGGGCCGTTCGCTTGTGGAAATCGGTCTCCAAGAAGTCCATAAAATACTTGGTTACCTCGCGGAAGAATTCAAGGGTCCCTGAAGAAGCCTTAGTTTCTTCAGTCATAGATCGCTCCGACGGTAAACATGGTTAAACGATATCCACAGCCACTGACAAGCACCATTAAATTTTGCATATTCATGCCTAAATCCCGAAAATGACCGTCCATTAGGCCAGCATTTTCTGGTTATGTTGCGGTTTCAGCTGCTCAACAGCGTAGGCATCCAAACGTTCGGACACTTCGTGCAAATCCCGCGGAAATAAATGGCCATATGTATCCATAGTTTCCAATATCGATTCATGCCCTAGCCACTCTTGAATTTGTTTAGCATTATTTCCAAGCTTAATAAGTACGGAGGCACATGTGTGACGTAACTGGTGCAAGCCCTCGCCCTTATCAAAACCAAGTGGGCGAGCTATCAATCGGAACATCGCGGAAGCATCCTTATACCTCCAGATATTTCCAGATCTATTCTGCAGGATTAACCCATGCGGACCTAATCCATGTATTTCTTTATGTTCCAGTAAAAGCTTTTGGAGGTAAGGTGAAAATGGAATCTTGCGATAAGACTTTGTAGTCTTTAAGTGGTCAGCAAATACCTTTTGTCCATCCCTACTTAGCTGTCGGTCAATCGTGATCTCTTGATTCTGAAAGTCTAAGCGATCCCATGTGAGTCCTAATATTTCTGAGGGCCGCATCCCTGTGAAGAAACCAATCCACACCACAATCTGCCAACGTGGAGCAAATCCGTTAGCCAGTGATTGGATTGTATGCATATCAAGAGGGACAATACGTTTATCGGACTTTGGTTTCCTACGTTTAATCTTGCTCATCGGGTTCTTATGGATTACATCATTGTCCATAGCGACGCGGAATATTGCGCCGAGTTGATTGGTCAACTTATCCACGTAACTAGGCTTTAGTCTGTAACCAGTTGTTGCAACTGTATTTTTGAGTCTCACTCGCCACTTTTGAATGTCAGACGGAGTGATTGATGCAATCGGTCTATGCCCAAATTCAGGATCAATGTGGCTGTTGTAGATTGTTTCATAATCAGTCTTAGTTTGTGTTTCTACATCAAGGGAAGGCCCCCAGATATCTTGTACAAACTCTCTGAGCGTCATATTTACTTCGGATGGTCTGGTGTTTTTTCCTCTGCGCTCAAGAGCTTCCTGCTCTTCGGCAAACTGCTCAGCTTCACGTCTGGTCGAAAAACCACCCTTCTCAGCTTGCAATCCTTGACGTGTTCTCCAACGAGCTGAGAAGTACTTTCCTCTTTTACGCACGTATGCCATTACTTAAACTCCCCCTTACTGCGGGATAACCATCGAGTTAAAGTAAGTTCACCGTGTAAGTCTTTAAAAGCTAGTTCGCCTTCTTTTGTGAGTCTGCCACCAGATTTACCTTTTCCGCTCGCGGATAGCCAACCTTGCGATCTGGCTACTCGAAGTGCGGCATAAACATTTTTACTTTCTACGCCCAGGTCTATGCATATCTTTTTAACTATGTTGCTTGTTCCTGCAATATAGAACTCTGAGTACATCTTGGCTATTGCTATGGAGTCAGCTTTGGTTGAAGCAATTTCTAGGGCATTATGGAATTTTCTTTCAATAACAGATCCCGAGCGCCCAGCCTTCAGGGTTACAGTAGGAACAGTGTCGCTCTTTGCAATTCGCAGAGGTTTACTTAGCTCCTCTTCTATCTTTGCACGACAAGCTTGTAAACATTTATTGTGAGCATCTTCAATTTTTGAAAACGGAAGTCCCCGGAACAATGATCCTTTAATTGCTTGGGTCGGTGCATCTTTTTGCAGGTTTGCCACACCGAGCCGCGCAACTTTCTCCGCATTACTGACTACAGGAAAGCTTTTACCTAAAGATTGGACCTCTACCCCTGCAATGTTAAATTGCATCCGTACGCTGAGGCGATTTTTTGATTGATCTAAAAAATCCCTGAGTAGTTCAGTGCCCAAAGCGTGGACCCAGACCCTGTAGTTACCCGTTTCAGGGATCGATACATCGTGCCAACTGATTACATGAGATACGTCGTTGGCCTTTAACTCCCAAAAGACTCCGCTGTCCATCGTCCCCCCACTGTCACCTTTTGACAGAATCCTAACAGACCTTCTATATTCTGCCTAATAGGTTTTTACCTATAACCTAACAATAAAGGAGATTGCATGAACGATCTGAAAGCTAAGACCCGCCTGACAATGCGTGAGGCGGCGGAATACCTAGGGCACTCCTATTCATGGATGCACGCAAACCACCGCGTCTTAGGACTGGGCGGATATGCCATTGGTGGTCGCTGGTATTTCGATAAGGAGGACTTAGACGCTTGGCTAAGCAAGGCCAAGGCAAGTTCAGGGACCAAGGGCTACCTGCCTCTTCGCGATAACAAGAAGGGTCGGGTGCGTCTTTAATGTTCGGTGATGATCACGATCCTGTTGGACCCTTTGAATTGCCAGCTTCCAGCTCGTTGGGAGTTCTAATACAGATATTGGCTGCCAATGGAAAAGTCAACACGATCCACGACCTGGTGGACTACTTCTCGGATGGTCTACAAGACCTCATTTGGGCGGTTAACGATCTACATATGTTGGATCTAATAGATCTGACTGCAGTAGAAGTTGATGGAGTCGCAACAGCGAGGATCCAAATAACCTTCAGAGGTCATGCATATTTATCTTCTATTGCGTGGCAGCTGATAGATAACTATCAGTCATACTTTAGGAATCATAACTAGATGAAAGATGATAAAATAGTCTCATCAGTTAATCAGTACGGTAGTTACACCAAACCGTCAACTGCGTTTGAGAAATACCAAAAGAAGTCATATGGCTCTAATAGGGGTCTTTATCTACCTATTTATAAGAGTATTAGTGAGTCCGATGGTGCTCCTGCCTCCAGTGAATCGCGAGATTCTATGGATGCGGAGTGGAGCTACCTATCTAATGGTTCATGTGGGGTAGATAAGACCCGTATAGCGGTATGCATCGACCCAGATTCCATACACCTGCCATCTTTCATGGCCAGGCTGCTAAAACCTAAACGGGACGGCACTCCTAGCGATGGTATTGCACAGATTCCAGACTTTCCAGAGGTCTACATTAAGTGGGACCATCAAAAGTTCCGTCTTTATATTGAATTTAACCCTTCCGATTTCACGAGGGAAACTGGTCTAGAGCTATGCCCTTTTGAATTGCTACCCCTTGTTACAGAAACTGTAATAAGGCGAGTATTAATGCAGGGCGACCTACGAGCCATACCTGAAGGTGCCATTTGGTCCAAGAAAAGGGGCGAGCGCTATGTCTTGCCTGACGATTGGACCAAGCACATTGAGGTTTTCCGTATTGACCTGGCAAGAGATTTCCACATTACGGATGATCGCTTTTCCTTACGGCAACTTGAGGCGACCTGGCCATCTCGATCACGACATAAAGCCGCTACTCATTTTCTTAACGGTGGCAGACTCAATACATTGAGCTATCCAGTGGCCAACAGGACAACAAAAATTAAGCTCTATGACAAATACAGAGAGAGATTGTCCAAGCCGGTTAAGAATGGTCCTCCTATTCCCGAAGGCACCTTCAGGTTTGAGATCTCAATTCCTCGACACCAACTGCGCAGGTTCCACTTAACAAATCTAGAAGTCCTCATTCCCAGGCGACTGGAGAAACTCATTAAAAAGAAATGGGAAACCTCAAACTACTGGACGAACCTCATTTGGGAGGGTGAAGCCATGGACCTAGCTCACGACTCCAAGCTTCCGACATCTCGGATCAACGAAGTTCTTGGTTTTGCGGAATGCCTTAGGCATTCAATATATATGCGCTACAGCATCAAGGATCAGAAATCACTACGGGCAGATGCAAAGAAGCTAGGGATATCCCTAGGTAGCTCAATTACAAAACAAGGTAAGCCTTACGCCCATCTTCATTTCGTGTCCGGCAGTCTGGCGGCGCCAATTCCTGACACGTTTAACCTTACAAAAGAAGGATTGTTCAGCATCATTGGTAGTAAACCCCTACCAAAAATTATCTAGGAGATTATGAAGACTTACCTTTCCCCCGCTCAAGTAGCGCAAATTATGGGCGTTAGCCGAGACACTGTTTATTCGCTAATCCATAGACAGCAGCTTGACTCTTATTTATTTGGCAGAAGTAGACGCATTACTCAAGAGCAAATAGATGATTGCCTTAATAGAAGATACAAGCGTCCAATTGATGCAACTAAACCAATGCGATTGTAAACATATCCGATAAGAATATGTAATTATCATGATAAGAAAGTGGAAAATGACCTTGCAAATTCCAGTTAGCTCAAATGAGCTGCAAGACTAATCCGGTAACATCAAGTTAAACCGTTATTAAGATGCACAAATATCCGAAGAACACTTGGAAACCGAGTCTCGCGCTCGCAGGATTCTTAATATATAAGAGCAGTCGCCTTAGAACTTTCGACCCCAGCGGCCGCCATCTTTCTCACGCTGTTCAACTTTGCTTCCCAAAACTTCAGGCTGAGAATTCCGATAGGGATAGTATTTGTCTAAAAATTCCTCAAGTCTGTTGTCTTGAGCGTAGAGGTCCTGAAGCACGTCATGAAGCTTTGCATTTCGTCGGACTGCAACCGCAATACGCTCTGGTCGCTGTTTCAAAATATCCGCAAGACATTCATGTTCAAGAAAACGTTTCCTTAAAACGTCGCTTTCAAGCTTGCCATGCACATTCTCCCAGGCGGCCAGCAGATCCTCGGGCTTTCGAATATTCACAAATTGATGTTACGCCCAGCAAATGGGATAGGGGGTCATTTGGAAGAGGGTGGGGGTTAAAGAAGCCTTGTTTAGGACGTGCACCCAGGTGACTTACGCAGGTAAGTTTAAGGAGTTTAAGGCAGTAGCCTATTTGTCACTTAATTCAGTTAACATGTTTACGTGCCCATGAAAAAGAACGTTGATGTAATAACAACGGCTGAAGTCCAGCCTCATATTGAGCGATTTATGGGTTTTGTCGAAAAGGAATCAGATGATTCTTGCTGGTACAGACTGACCAGAGGTCGCGAGAGCGGTTATACAACGATAACTTTTAGCGGCCGAAGAGTGTCTGCTCATCGATTTTCCTATGCAGCCTTTAAAGGTGATGTAGGTCCAAATAAAGAAATTGATCACCTTTGCAGAGATAGGGCTTGTGTTAATCCAGATCACTTGGAGCTTGTAACCCGCAAGGAGAACCTCCGTCGAAGAGATTCAATCTATGAACCCGAAGCCTGGGTTGGTGATCCGATCAAGAGATTGATGTCCCGAGTAACAAAAAGCAAAGATAGCTGTTGGGTTTGGAATGGAGCTCTCGTTAGGGGCTATGGAGTAATAAATGTAGATGGGAAAACAGAATACGTTCATAGGGTTGTCTACGAAGCCGAAGTAGGCAAACTTGTTAAAAAAATTACACTCGATCATATTTGTAGGAACCCGAGGTGTGTGAATCCTGCACACTTAGAGCCAGTAAGCAGAAGTGAAAACATACGAAGGATGAACTCTGCAATTCCTAGAGATCGTTGCAGAAAGGGACACCGCTACTCAGAGTTTGGAAAAACAAAGAATGGAAACTGCCTAAAGTGTTATGAGGCATCCGCGAAAAAACGAGCTCCTTCAGATCGAGATGTTCGACCTTATCGGCCTCTTGTACGAGAAGATGCAGAAACTCACTGTGCTAAAGGGCATCAGTATTCTGATGTTGGGCGATTTGCCTCAGGTGGTTGCCGAAAGTGTCAGGCCGAAAAGGATCAAAAGAGAGGGAGGAGAAAATCAGATAATGTGCTTGCGCAATTTTGTTCACGCGGACATGACACTTGGATTTCAGGCCGCTTGGCAAACAATCACTGCAAAGCATGTTTGGCGAATGGCTTTTGCTCAAACGGTCACGACCTCAAGATCGTAGGAAAAACCCCAAAAGGTAAATGCAAAAAGTGCGATCTAGAGCGTAGAGGTCGATATTCCAAAAGCGCATTGAGCAAACAATTCTGCCCTAACGGACATGACACTTTCATTTTGGGTAGAACCGATGCTGGAGCTTGCAAAGAATGCGCCAGAGTCTATGCCAGAGAGAAATACGGCTATACAAGAACAATCGAGGAACTTGAAGAAGTTTGCAAAAATGGACACCCAAGAACACCCGAAAATACAGCTATAAAAACAAGAGTTAGACAGGGCACGACTTCATCATGGAAGGAGTGTCGTATTTGTATAAAGGACAGAAACCTTAGATACGAGGCAAAACAAAGAAGAAAAGGCTAGGAAACCCCTAGTAGCAGCCCAACTTCTTCATCTGGTCGTCAATTAAAGTCATCAAATTTGCATTTGACTCACCGGTTCTGCTTCTGGTCGCTTCACTATTGCGATCAGCGTTATCAAATTCAATCTGCAAGTTTGAACAATCGCCTGCATCGATAAGATCCGCAAGTCTTTGCTTTACTGTTGGGGAGTAGTTTTCCCACTTAACAGAGTACTCATCCAATTTCTCCAAAGTTGTGAGTGGTGCTTTCGTAACCGCCTCAGTCTGGGTATCTTTGGTTGAATTACTCTCTGAGCTTGATTCACCGGAGCCCCCAATGGCACCAAGTACCGAAAGCAAAAGTAGCGCGACTACAAATTTCTGCCATTTCTTGAGGCTCAAAAACTTTGACCACATAGTCTTAAAAATATTCATCGCGGCTCCGTTTGCTAGAGGTAATAATCGAATGGTACCTGTAGCCAAACAAACGCCAAGGCTCACCACATACATGACCAGGCACAAGCCCCAATTTCTGCCCCCAAAGCCCCCAATTGGTCCCCAAAATTCTGGGATTTCTTAATAGCTTTCCGCAAAAATTAACAAAAGCATCATGCTCAAATAACGCTTTGTTGAGCATGATGCTTTTGAGATTTAAGAAGAGTCGCCCTATAAGCCGGATCCTGTCGTTCTAATTGCTTTCACAACTTGAACGGATCACCATCCATCTAGATCTGTAATTACTTACAGATTCAAGCAACCTACCCGATGGCTCGAACGAG
>Ga0214923_10007439_pt1 | contig 11942 bp, 9 predicted proteins | sample LL1510_MetaG_FD_177993 | JGI IMG/M metagenome (GOLD analysis project Ga0214923, IMG submission 177993) | Freshwater microbial communities from Lake Lanier, Atlanta, Georgia, United States - LL-1510 | ecosystem: Environmental > Aquatic > Freshwater > Lake | place: USA: Georgia | collected 2015-10-15 | reverse complement strand
ATCGTTCCAGGGTGAATGAGAGTCCTCAGCCGGCCAGACTGGGCCGGGGACTCCACCGTCAAACGCGCCAGGCACTCAGCGGAGCAGACCATCCGCAAGCTCAAAACGGCCGAGCAACTGTTCGCCCAGGGCAAGCCCGTCGTCGACGTCTGCCGCTTGGTCGAGGTGACGCAGCCGACTTACCACCGCTGGTGACAGCAGTACAGGGGAATGCGGGCCATCACGGTCCTGCAGGAGCGTACCGGGCATCCGAGCGGCTTATCTGCCGAGTGGTGGGTCAACACCGCAGCACCCAGCGCCATTCACCCAAGGCCGTCTCGATCGTGGAGGGAAAGCTGCGGCATCGTCTCCGCGAGATCGCCGCCGATCGCATCCGCTGGGGTCGGCGGATGGCCTACCGCCTGCTGCGTCGGGAGGGCTGGATCGTCAATCACAAGCGAGTGCAACGGCTCTGGCGGGAGGAAGGCCTGCAGCGGCCCACTCCCAGGAAGCGCAAGCGGGCACGGCCCGCAGACGGCTCGGTGCGGCGGCACCGGGCTGAGTACCCGCACCAGGTGTGGGCCATGGATTTTCAGTTCGATGCCACGGCTGACGGCCGCAGACTCAAGTTCCTGAACGTGATCGACGAGCACAGCCGCCTCTGTCTGGCGATCCGGGTGGGCAGGCGCTGCAGGCCAAGGACGTGGTGGCGGTGCTGGAGGAGCTCACCAGCCTCTACCCCGCACCGGCGTTCATCCGGTCGGACAACGGGCCGGAGTTCATTGCCCAGGCCCTACGGGACTGGTGTCAGGCCAGCACCACCACCAGCACGGCCTACATCGCGCCTGGATCGCCCTGGGAGAACGGATTCGCGGAATCGTTCAATGGCCGCTTCCGGGATGAGTTTCTCAACACCGAGCTTTTCACCACAGCTCCAGAGACTCAAATCCTGGCTGACCGTTGGCGCTGGGAGTATAACTCACTCAGGCCGCACTCGGCCCTCCAGGGGCGTACGCCCCTGGAGGCAGCTCAACAGGGAGCTGCAGCATGACCACGACCACCCACTCTCATAAGCACTGGACCGACGAAGGGGGTTACGTCAAAACCATTTGCAAATTTAGGCACGGATATTGGAACCCGCAGATCAAATCGAAGGCTCTCTTTGTGTTATTGTTGATCTGAGTTGGATGTGGCCATGCAAAACCTCATCCTTGCGCTATCGCCAACAAGTCACGATTGCTCTTACTGCCTCGTCGATGATAACGGGAATGTTGTCATTCATTGCGAGCTTGAGAGAGATATACGAATAAAACAAGTAAAGTCGTCACCTCTCCTTTACTGGTTAATAGACTCTTCAAATGATAAGTATATATATAACATTTCTACTATTTCCTTAACAGCATGCCCTGTTAATCTACCCCTATATTCAGCGATTACGAAAGTTGCTAATAAACCACTCAGCAATCAGCAACTACTTGATATTGTTGAAACCCTTACTAGTTATTCAGCGGCGCTTGGAGAGTTTTCGGTTACGAACGAGAATTTAGAGAAATTCAGAGCACTTCTTGAAAACGTCAAGCATATAAGAATCTATGGGCATCATCGATGTCACGCTGCTGAAGCATGGGGATGTCACAATGTTAGTACTATCACAAACGCTCTCATCATTACTGCTGATGGAGGTGGTTGGGACTTTGATGACGGAGGAATCTTGCGGGAGGTTCACATGTCTGTAACTACCGCCAGTTCAAATACATTAAACAAAACAAGGTACGATTGGATCAATTCTTTGGGACTTACTTACCTCGAGGCAACATCATATCTAGGATTCAGCGTGGGCCCGCCAGTGGGCAGCCAAGAAGGTTCAGTAATGGGTCTCGCAGCATATGGTAATGCTAATAACTTTGCCAGTCTATTCAGTTCCGACAATTTATGGGTAAATACGTCATTACAAAATACTGATAGAGATAGTGTTTTTAAGGAGAGATCCATATGCAAAAAGACTATTGATTTATCAATATCACATGGACCAGAAACAGTTAAGGCAGACATTGCAGCCTCTCTTCAGCAGGAATATGAACAACGTTTTAATCGGCTCATTGTTCAAGAAGTCAACAATTATCAGCGGGCAAACTCATGTCTACCAGCCCAAATCTTGCTAAGTGGTGGATGTGCACTAAACTGTGCAGCTATAGGTAAACTAACAGAGCAATTTGCAGCATCAACTAAGTACAAAGACGTTGCGATACATGTTTCTTTGGCACCGTACGACGGGGGTTTGTCCTTGGGTGCTGCTTTTTGTGCTGTAAATGATCTTGGGAGATTTGATCGCACTGAGTTCCTATCTCCTTACCTCGGACGTGAGTACACAAGCCTTGAAATACATAATTCTATAAGAGGTCATAAATGCCCGTCTGAGGAGCTCGATTACGACTTCATAATCAATTCTTTGGCAAGAGGAGGAATAGCAGCAATATTTCGAGGTCGATCAGAATCAGGTCGTAGAGCTTTGTGCAATAGATCTATCATCGCTGATCCACGGAATCCAAACATCAGGGACATTATAAACACAAAAGTAAAGCACAGACCACTTTTCCGTCCCTTCGCACCTGTAGTGTTGCGTGAGCATGTACATAAGTGGTTTATAGTCGATATAGAGTCTCGTTATATGAGTCATGCTATTCAGTTTCGAAATGAGGTTAGATCAGTTGTTCCTTCGGTAGTACACAAAGATGGCACAGGTAGATTGCAGACTATAGATTATAAAACGAATAAATGGATGTATGAGCTTCTTGTTCGATGGAACGACCTGACTGGGGTGCCGATGCTTATTAATACTTCTTTTAACGACAATGAGCCAATTGTAGAAACACCTTTCAACGCCATATCATGCTTTGAAAGAACACTGATCGATATACTCTTGTTCCCAGATGTAAATTCTATGTTACTAAGAACTTCACTCGCAAATGCTTCACATAGATAAATATTCTCGAATTGATGACATTACTTATCTCGGCATACAATCCAACTAATCAATGGCAGCTTGCTCTTAGTGAGGCTCTTGTAAAAGAGTCGGGGCATTCTCGTATAATCATTACCGGAGGGGCGTCCTCATCCGTACAAAGTCTACTCCGGAACGTACCAGAAATAGAGATATGCTTGCACAATCAAGAGTCTCTATTCTATTCACAGCCGCGATATTCGAATGCAAAACTTAATATAACTACTTCCATTCATATTAATTCAAATATCTTAGAAGGCCAATACAGAAGACTTGTTCCACCCTACTGTTATTTTGGAATTGAAGAAATTAATAATCACGCTCAATCTATACTAAATACATGGATCAAGATTCTTGATCGTGAGAACCTAACCAAGGCATTTTTCGCTTCCACTCCTCATGTTGCTTCTGATTTTATTTTGATGCTTGCATGCTGCGAGATTTGCGAAAAATCCATTGTCTTTGAGCCTGTATCTTCTCTTGGGCAATCAATGTCAGGGGGGTTTGGATACTTGTGGGAAGGTTCAAAGCATTCGTGGGTGGATGTTGATACAAGAAAATATTACTGTAACTCACCAATTATCTCAAAGAATATTGAGAAGTCGCTAAGGCTATATTCAAATCAATTTAACTCCTTAAGGGGAAAGTCAACATTCTCAAACCAAAGAAGGTCTCTCGATAGGATCCGGAATTCACTAGCCAATATTTCTACGGATCGAGCAAAATCTAGTTTTGTTGCAACAATTAAAGATCTTTGGTCGTTTTCGATCACAAGCTATTTGGGCTCTCCTGAACCACAAATGCCGCATGTTCTTGCGTATCTCAATGTAGACCCAGAAGCAAGTTTTTCGCCCTGTTCCGGCATATACAACAACACAATCCAATGGCTCTGGGACGTATCTAATAAACTAGGTAAATATGCTCATATAGTTTTTAAAGAACATCCTGTAATGCTCGAGGGCCGGCAATTAGATGGTCTGTTCTTATACGAAAATGCCCTTCAGAGTATTGCGGCAACCACGACATGCAGATATAGATCTCTTGATTTTGTTGAAACGATGAAGGCATTTCCAAGCTTTTGGTACTCAATATTTGAAAACTTCGAAATCAAGCCAAATGGTGGAAATATATTTTTGACCAACAGTGGTACTATTGCTATAGAAGCTGCGTGCTCTGGAAATCCTGTCATTATATCTGGAAATATGCATAAGATTCCATTGTCAGATGTGGCAGGTGTTTACCATATGGAGCAATTCGACGCCAGCAGCCCGTTCATGTTAAATCATATTTTAGATTTCTCGCAAAACAGTTCGAAGAGACTACTTCTGAAAGAATGCGCCTTGCGGGCATGTTCTCTGTACCTGAATTACAACCCCTTTTACTGCGAACAAAGTTCTGTGGAATCGCCATTAATTGGTTCTTTCAGCTCTTCTTCTTTGCCCTTACTAAGCGCAGTTAGACTCTGATATTATATCTGGAATAAACCCACTAATTATTGGCTAGAAGTAATGACCGGACCTCAGCTTATCAACTTACCCGTCTTCAGCGACCCTAGAGGTTCTTTTATAAAAGCATTTGACAGCAGGCTCTTGTCTAAATCTGGCATTACATTCCGAGTTCAACAGAGTAATCTTGTGATTAACAACGACCGCGGAACCTTAAGAGGTCTACACTCTCAAGCGAAGGATTCTGCTGAAGCCAAGTTCGTACGTGTAGTTCATGGTTCCATATACGACGTAGTTGTTGATATCAGACCCGCATCCGAGAGCTATCTACAACATAAATCTTATTACTTGTCCCAGCAAAATAATTGTGCACTTTATATTCCACGAGGTTTCGCACATGGTTATCAGACACTTGAAGAATCTACTATTGTTTCATACGCTTCAGACAACTTCTTCTCGCCTGCGAGTGAAGTTGGATATCGTTACGATGATCCCGTGCTTGCGATAGAGTGGCCTCTAGAGGTGGCTTCTATCTCCGCCAAGGATCTTACATGGCCTTTATTGAGCTCATAGAATGAAATCTTCACATCGACTGTTTAAGCCCTCCTTGGGCAGTGAGGAGCTGGATGCTGTAAGCGAAGCATTCTCCTCATCTTGGGTCGGTCTAGGTCCGAGGGTCAGGAAATTCGAAAGCCAGTGGTCGCAATACGTCGATTGTAAATACTCACTTGCGCTTAACTCAGCTACAGCAGCGCTCCATCTAGCACTCGCGTCTTATTCGTTTCCCAAGGGCTCTAGGGTGTTGTTACCCAGCCTTACATTCGCATCTACTGCTACAGCTGTTTTGTACAACGGGCTTGTACCTGTATTTACTGATTGTGATCAGGCTACATTATCAATCTCTCTTGAAGATCTTGAAAATAAGTATACGCAGGACTGTGTTTGTATAATCATCGTTCATTATGGAGGACATCCAGCCCAATTAGAAGATATTATTCCTTGGGCACGCGACAAGAATATGGTTGTTATTGAGGACTGTGCGCATACTTGCGGATCACCTTATAGAGGCAAAAGTTTAGGGACATGGGGAGACATAGGCTGTTTCTCTTTTGAAGAAAAAAAGCAACTGACAACAGGTGATGGGGGAATGCTTTGCACAAATCATCAGGATATCTATGAACTCCTACTGCCAATGCGTTGGATAGGTATTGATAAAAATTCCTGGAAGGCAAAATCGCGGCTGAATTCGGCTGATATTGCCTCAATGCACTGGTACTATGAGATAAATATGCTTGGATTCAAGTATAATATGAACGACCTAGCCGCCTCAATTGGTATTGTTCAATTAAAAAGACTGCCATCTTTTATTGAAAAGAGAAAACACTTAGTAGGATACTATCTTGAATGTCTACTTAATTCGGGACTGTCGTTCGCAGAGCCCCTTCTCCCATACTCCCCTGATATCTACCCTTATCACTTATTTGGATTAAGGACTAGTGGCGTAAGTCGGAATTTGCTCGCCAACCACCTCCTCAAATATAATATTGCAACGGGTTGTCATTACACACCGCTTTCACTACAGCCTCTTTTCAGGGATTACTATGCACATTGCCCCATCACTGAGGCAATATATCCCTCGATGCTTACACTTCCTTTGCACACAGATATGGTTGATTCCGATATTGAGTACATTGTTGACGCACTTTGTTCTTTTAAGGTGGCTGTCTGACTTGTCATCTTATTTTTATGTAAATCCCGATAGATATGGCCGCTTTGGCCACCAGACACTGCGCATATTGACAGGGCTCTTGTATTATCAACTTACAGCAATACCGATACTATCGCCACGCTACCTTTACTTCTGTGAGAAGTGGAATCAATATATTGACTGGAATATCTTAGATTTTTGTGTTTCGGCGGCATCTTTTACTAACATTCTTAATTTGGGCCTCACATTTGATTCTGTAGGCAATCGTAAATATCCTTTTGATTCCGGTGCTGAACTCTTCCACCTTACAGAGTACTTACTCCGCCAAGACAAAACACTTATTCAATTCCCTTTTGATCAGCATCCAGGTATTCTGCTGCGCCTCCTTAAAAAGTCCGATATACGTACACAGTTTCAGCAAGTATTTCAGCCTTTCAAATCAATTCGTCCCTTCGCCAAACCTTACATAGCTTTTCATATAAGGCGTGGCGATTGTACTGCATCTTCGCATCCACAGTGGTACATTACCGACGAGATTTATAATAGTCTTATTAGTTACTTATTAGCGGAAGTCCCTAGGCGAATACCCATGATTATTTGTACACAAGGAGCAACCCATGGTCTTTCGTCGGATATAATCAATGATGAGATATCATCTGGTCGCCTTCTTATATCAAGTACAGACCAGCTCTTCATTAATGATGCTGAAGTTGAAGCTTTCTCTTTTATGCTCAATTCAGCATTTTTATTTTGTTCTGGTTCATCCTTTTCCCAGCTAGCCGCTGTCTTCGGATCGCCAAAGATTTCTTTTGATATCAGTAGATTACCTGCCTTTCCTGGCATTGACTTTACACTCAGCCCTGATGATCTTGATCCAGCGCAAATTGCCCACCGCATTTTCAGGAAACTTAATACATTATCAACCAATTCAGGCTAGATGACTCTTTAAATTGCGCTCCACCCTTACCGGCTCTAATAGTTTTTCATTTATCTGACTCGACATTTACCTCTGCGACGCACCATTGCGTCTGCTAGCAATTCCTTGTTAAGGAATCTCTGGACAAACGGGGCTTGAGCGGTGGCAGTGATCAGGTAGTGCTCGTTTGGTCGTAACTTTCCTCTGAGCCCGCTTTTTAATGACCCTTGCCTTCATATTCAGCCCTTTTGGGCTAGTTTTTGAGGCCAAATCGAGGTGTGCAGACACACCAAGCCCCTGGTCACACTGTCGCGAGAATTGCCGTCGGGCCTGGTACAAATTCGACAGTGCCGCCAGCACGTTGATTTTGCAGCGGTTCTTGGCCAGGCCCCGCAGCCGGGTCTTTTGAAAGCCGAACTGCTGCTTGATCACACGGAAGGGATGCTCGACCTTGGAGCGGATATGAGCCTTGGCCGTCTCAACCAGGTCCAGCAGTTTTCCCTCAGCTGTATCCGGTAGGGCTCGACGTTTGCCGGGCCGCATCGCCACTCTGAACTCCGCTGTCTTGCCAGTCATCTCGGGTCTCTTGGCGATGCCCTGGTATCCGGCGTCGCCGTAAACCACGTCCTCGTCTCCATGCAACAGCTCAGCTGCCGGGGTGAGGTCGTGCACGTTGGCGGCGGTGACGACGACCGAATGGATCAGGCCTGAATCCTTGTCAACGCCGGTGTGGACCTTCATCCCGAAATACCACTGGTTGCCCTTCCTGGTCTGGTGCATCTCCGGGTCGCGCTTCCCATCTTTGTTCTTGGTGGAGCTGGGCGCCGCGATCAAGGTGGCATCAACGATCGTGCCCTGACGCATCGTCACGCCCCGAGCAGCCAGGAGCGCCTTGACCGTGTCAAAAATATGCTCGCCCAGCCCATGCTTCTCCAGCAGGTGGCGGAAGTTGAGAATCGTTGTCTCATCGGGGATCCGGTCGCTGATCAGCTCGATGCCGGCAAAGCGGCGCATGGTGGACACCTCGATCAGGGCCTCTTCCATCGCCGGATCGCTCAGCGAATACCAATGCTGCAACAGGTGGATCCGAAGCATGGTGCCCAGCGGATAGGGAGGGCGGCCTCCTTTCTTGCTCGCTTTGGGGTAATGGGGCTCAATCAGATCAATGAGTGCCTGCGAGGGCACTACTGCCTCCATCTCCGCCGAGAACTTTTCGCGTTTGGTGCGTTTCTTGGCCGTGGTCAGCTCATAGTCCGTGAAACCGAGCTGCTTTCCACCCATCAACCCAGACCTGGCTTGCGATCACAGCACCATTTTCGCGCAGGCGGGCTGGGTTTTCCAGAGTCTCCTTAGGCAAGTAATTACCAAAGCAAAAGTATCAAGAAATAGTCACACACAGGGTTCTGCGGAAGAAGTGTCCCTGCTATAATAATTGTTACAGCTTAGCGCTTGAATTGGGAACTAATGCATTTGACATTATAGTAAGTAAAAAGCTTTTGTTCGTACTTGTCATAATCACAGCCTATCAAATCATTCGTAAGCAAAATATGTGTAATGTAGCCCTTTAATTAGTATTTTGGTGATCAGATTGAGATGCTGATTTTACTAGATGAGCCAACGCTAGACGAGTATTTCAGTCAATGTTCAGCATCAAGAACACTCTTTCAATCCCAATGTGTATCATACAACGATTACCAAACCGAATTCTATTCTCCCAGTTATATCAAAAAACTTGCCAGTCGATCTCTTTCGCGCCACCTGTACAACAAAAACGGATTTGTGCTTGAGCCCATATACTTCATTGAGGATCAGGGTATCACTTATATACGCAACTCATATGAGCAACTTGAATATTCTAGAGCCTTTAGAACTCATTGGCTTTCATATTCGTCTATAAACGCACGGTATTCACAAAAGAGAAGATTTGGCAAAAGTCATAATTACTATAATTTTCACGGCACATATGTATCAGCCATAGATAGCGCTCGACTAGAACAAATACCTACTGATCCTAATAACAAGACCTTTGTCATCTTATGGCACGAAGACCACACTAATTACTGGCATTTTATTTTCGAGGTAGGTTTTAGACTCTTTTTACTTAAGTTAGCATTGGGTTCATCGGAGATACAGAATGTAAACTATATTGTTGTTGGCGAAGGATTAACAAGCGTCCAAAGTTCAATAATAGAGGTTATACTGGGGTTCATGCCTCACATTAAGTATTATCCTAATGCCGTAAGACTTAAGTCATCATATATTATTGCTCTTAATGACAGAGTGCTTTTCGATAGATTGCTGATGAATAGATATGCCGCAATCTTCCATCAATCCTCAATCTTAATGTCACAGGATTTTCTTGAAGAAATGCCATCTAATGATAAGATATACATATCGAGAGGAGTGGCAAAAAATGGCCGCAATATCTCAAACATAAAAGACTTACTTTGTACATTGGACTCTCATAACTTTAACATGATCGACCCAGGTATTCACACCTTTAATGATCAGTATTATCTTTTTAGCAACTGCCATCAAGTTATAGGTAGCAATGGAGCTGCATTTGCAAACGCCCTATTTATGAAAGATTCATTTGTCATTGAACTCTGTCCGCACACTTATCCATCTATCGTAATTTATTTGCTGGTGACAGGCCTCAACAACTCTTATCTTAGGATTGGCTGTAGCAATTACCAAGGCACATCAGACATTATATGCAATATTGATGTAATCGAAAGGGCACTAAGCTATTTAAAGATAAGGTCTTTATAATAATCAGCCTAATCAATAGTCTCATGGCATTCATTTGCTACTATTAAAGGCATTTATATCCCTTTCGCAAAGAGCAAGGGCATTTTTCCCGTTTAAGTAATCGCTGTACCAGGCTGCTGTACGTTCAATCGTGGTTGGCAAGTTCCATCGTGCGGACCAACCCAGCACACTAAGAGACTTGTTACTCGAGATTGACAGATGTGACGACTCGTGCAAATGCCCATCTATTTTATACACTGAGACTGGATAGTGGCTTAAACTCATTGATTTGAGTAGTAATTGGACTAATTTTTGCACTGAGGCAGTAAGAAATTCATTGGGTCCAAAATTAAATGCATAAGTATCACTGGTAGTATTAAACCGAGTATCTTCTAGCTTTCTTATGTAGAGGTATTTCGCCAGCTCTATATAGCCGCTGAGTGGATCTAGTACATGCTGCCAGGGTCTCGTTGCTTCCGGATTACGTAAATAAATCTCCCGATTTGATTCTATTGCCTTCACGCAATCTGGAATTATTCGATTATCTGACCAATCACCACCTCCTATCACGTTGCCCGCACGTGCGGCAGCAATGATCAGCAAGTTATTCTTCTCTGGCTCTGGCCCAGTAAATGAGTTAATCCATGATGAAACCAACAACTCTGTTGAGGCCTTGCTAGCACTGTATGGATCTAGCCCCCCTAGTTTGTCCAATTCTTCATAAGCTTTTCTTGTTCCTTTGTTTTCATATACTTTATCGCTTGTCACGATAACCACTGAACATAATTTATTGTATGACTGCAATGAGTGCAGTAGATTAACAGTCCCAATAACATTTGACTCCCATGTTTCAACTGGACTCTTATATGACTTAGTAACAAGAGCTTGTGCTGCTAGATGAAAAATAATGTCAGGCTGAAAGTCGGTTACAATGCTGCATATCTGTTTTGAACGCAGATCGACAGCTATTTCGGAAAAGCTTGGGGAATAGTGCGAAGAACTTAAAGCAAGTTGGCTGGAAAGCAGTCTAGTTGTTGGATCTCCTTCTAAGGAAACACCCATAACAACAGAACCTTTCTGCAGTAAGAGCAAGGATAGCCATGAACCCTTGAATCCACTATGGCCAGTAATCAATACCTTCTTGTTTAACCAGAAATCATTTTGAGCTTGATTCATTGCCAGGCCCTCCATGGGGCACAAGAGTCCGCCCAAAGTGACTCGAGCTTGTGCTTATCTCTTAATGTATCCATTGGCTGCCAAAATCCCCTGTGTTTAAAAGCAGACAATTGGTTATTGCTCGCTAATAGTGGCAAGATGTCAAATTCCCAACTTAGATTTTCCCGGTCTTGGAGAAAAGGAAATACGGAAGGGCTCACAACAAAAAAACCACCATTGATCCATGCATCTTGCGAATCAGCTTTCTCCTGAAATGAGGTTACTACATCATTATTTGTCAATTTTAGAGCCCCGTATCTTCCCGGAGGCTCGACTGCAGTAAGTGTCACCATCTTCCCAGATCTGTTGTGAGCTTGTTCTAACTCTTTGAGGTTAACGTCTGATAGACCATCCCCATAAGTTAAAAAGAATGAGTCACCGCATACATACCTCTGAATCTGTCGAATACGCTCGCCTGTTTGCGATGAGTACCCAGTATCGATTATATGGATCTTCCATGGCTCAGCAGTTGTCTCATGAATAATTACTGACGGCATAGATCCGGAAAGATCTATAGTAACATTATTAACATGCAAGGAATAGTCGGCAAAGAACTCTTTAATTTTGTGGACCTTATAACCTCCGCAGATAATAAATTCATAGACACCTTGGCTAGAATAGTATTTCATTATATGCCATAAGATTGGCTTGCCGCCAATTTCAACCATCGGCTTTGGTTTTATATCCGTCTCTTCCGCTAGTCGCGTTCCAAATCCACCTGCAAGGATCACAGCTCTTTTAATCTTGCCCCCCATCTCCAAGCGAAGTAAAACACCAGTCTAAACCACTCTTGGCAAATGGAAATGCCGTGGGTCCCGGAGATCGTTCCAGGGTGAATGAGAGTCCTCAGCCGGCCAGACTGGGCCGGGGACTCCACCGTCAAACGCGCCAGGCACTCAGCGGAGCAGACCATCCGCAAGCTCAAAA
>Ga0214923_10007435_pt1 | contig 11944 bp, 23 predicted proteins | sample LL1510_MetaG_FD_177993 | JGI IMG/M metagenome (GOLD analysis project Ga0214923, IMG submission 177993) | Freshwater microbial communities from Lake Lanier, Atlanta, Georgia, United States - LL-1510 | ecosystem: Environmental > Aquatic > Freshwater > Lake | place: USA: Georgia | collected... | reverse complement strand
TCCCCCCATTGGCAGACTGACGCCCGAATCGGTCCGTGGGCGGCCGGTTGTCGTCCGGGCCACAACCTGGACCCCTTGGGCGTGATCGGGCCTGCCAGGGGCGTTTCCGGGGCCCTGCCGGGGGCGTGGGGCGGCCCTACCTGACGGCGGCCGGGCGCAGGACAGCCGGCCCAGCCTGCTCCAACCCCAGCAGGGTTCGATCGAGGTAGTGGCGGGCGGTCACCGGGCTTCCGGGAGCGTGCCCGGCATGCTCAGCCCCGGCCCCCGGGCGCCTGGCCTCGGCGTCCGTCACCCCGGCTCGCCGCAGCCATTTCCACGTGCCCGGGCGGACCCCGGCCCGCCGGACGATTCGCCGGAACTGCTGGCGGAACGTCTCGCCCGATGCCGGCCAAGGGACCGCCAGCCGCCGCGGGCAGATCCGCAGGGACTCCGCCAGCAACCGCATCGTCTCGGCGTCGACATGGCGGACGACCACCCGCCGGGTCTTGTGCTGCGTCACCGCCACCGTCCCGCACGGCTGAATGTCCGACACCTCGAGGCGGACGAGGTCGCCCCAGCGGAGCCCCGTCGCCCAGGCGAGCCGGATGGCGAGCACGAACAGGGTCGCCCTCGGCAACCCGCACGCGTGCCGCCCGGAGATCCCAGCGGCGGCATCCTGGATCGCCTCGACCTCGGCGACCGTCCAGGCCGTGGGGTTCCTGAACGGCACGGGTGCCACCCGAATGCGGCGCGAAGGCCCCTCGCACAGGCGCTCCTCCGCGGCGGCCCGCCAGAGGACGAGGATCTGCGACCTCTTGCTCCTCACCGTCGCCGGCGCCCTGGTCTTGGCCAGCTCGCGGAGCCACATGGCCACCGACTGCTCGTCGAGCTCGTCGACTCGGACGGGGCCCCCTGCCCACCGCTCGTAGAGGTCCGCCACCACGCGGAGCTGGTGCAGGGTGTTGGCCTCAACGGGCCTCAGCAGGCCGTAGTCGCGGGCCCACTGGCCAAGGGTGGGTGTCGTGCGTGCGTACATGTCGGGCTCCTCTGCGGAGCCCCGTCCGTGGGGCGAGAACGGCCAATCGTGGTTCCCCGTCTGTGGCTCGCCACCCCCCACGCGGTACCTGGACGGTTGTGTAGAGCATCGGTCTACGGAACCGAAGGTTGCAGGTTCGAGCCCTGCGGGGTGTAGTCGAAAACGGGCCGCTCCCACCCTATTCCGCGGTTCTGGCCGCGGCAACAACCATGGTCGCAACGCTGAAACCAAGGGGTCCGGGAGGGCGCCCCCGGACTTGGACAGAGCCCTCGGCTGCCGGGCGGGAGATCCTCCAGGCCGCCGGCCGGCGGAAACTGTCCCTGCACCAGGTGGCGGCCGCCGCCGGCGTGAGCGTGGCCACCGTCTACGACGTGGTGTCCGGGCGGGTGGCCGACCCGAGACTGTCGGTGGCCCGGGCGCTGGCGCGGGCGCTTCGAGTGCCGGTCGACCGGCTGTTTCCGGGGGCGTGACCATGGCCACCGACGCCTACCGCAGCCCGATTCCGGCCCGCGCCCCAGGGGGGAGGCCCAGGAAATGGGCCCCCACCCCGGCCGGGGCGGCGATCGAGCGTGCCGCTGCCCGGCGCGGGATGGGTCTGCAGGACGTGGCCAACGCCGCCGGGATCACGCTGCAATCGCTCTACGCCATCGTGTCCGGGAAAACCGCTGACCCCCGGCTGTCCGTCGCCCAGGCGATCGCGGCCGCCCTCGGGACCCGCGTCGATCGCCTGTTCCGTCCGCCCTCGCAACGTCAGCCGACGAACGCCGCGAGGTAGTTGTCGAGGCCGATGTCCTCGATCGTCTGCAGGTCCGCCTCGAGCTGCAGGACTGACGCCTGGCTGCCCTGCTGCAGTTCGGTGAACACCCGTGCAGTCTGCTCGTCGGACGCGTTCCGGGCTGCGTCGATTCCCTGCTGCTCGGCCTCCGACGCCCCTTCCTCCATCTGCAGGAGGAACCGCAGGACCGCCTCGAAACCTTCGGCAAACGGAATCGACGGCCCGGCCTCGAACACCGACGTGTCGCCGAAGTAGCGCAGGCGATCCAGCAGCAGCTTCAGGTGCCCCTGCTCATCGAAGGCCTCGTCGCTGAACCTCTTGCTCAGGTTCGGGTACTGCGGCGCGTACCACGCCGCGATGGCGGTGTAGACCTGCACGGCTGACCAGTGCAGGCGTGTCGAGGCGTAGAGCGCCTGGCGAACCTCTCCGGACGGTTCCGCGGGCATGCGTTTCCGGCGTGGTGCCGGCTCCTGTAAGTGCGATGGAAACAGTGCGAAAGCACTGCCGTTCTACTGGTTTTCGCGACAGCATGAAAATCCGTGTTGACGGGTTTTCAAACGCGCAGTAGAACCCGCTCCCGTTGATCGCGTGAGCCTCAATCACGCGACCAACGCTCCCTGGTTCTCCAGGGAATCACGGGCGAGGACCGCCACATGCGAACCAGGACGGCTCGACGTGCGGCGGCCTCACAGAAGAAGGGCCGCAAGCATGGACGTTCAGCAAATGGCCGCCGCCGTTCGGGGCGAGTGGTCGCCTCTGGCACGGCGAAATCGAAGGGCCATGGCGCGGCTGCTGGCAGCCCGCCTCGCGTGCCGATCCGCCGGGCTGTCCGCGCCGCGCTCAAACGGTGGCGTGACCTCGCTTATCGAACCCTGCGTCGTGTCGACCAGGTCCGCGAGGGCACGTTTCTGGCCCCCGAGCACGTCGTTGTGACGTGGCTCGACGAGAGCTACCTGGACGCCAGGCTGGCGGCCGGTGACTGCACTGCGGTGGCCGACGTGCTCCGCGATCACGCGGAGCGGACGGTCGATCTGGCTGACGAGATCGAACGACAGCTTGGGTTGATGGATGGCCCGGCGGAGGACCGCCGGTGAACGGAGCCGCTTGGATGCGGCGTGGTCAGGGATGGCTGCCGTCGGCCCACGGATGGGTCGGCGGCGCGAGGGGGTGCGAATGCTGGTGCTGACGCGTCGGACTGGCGAGCGGCTCGTGTTCGAGGTTGGGTCGGTCCGTTTTGCGGTCTGGCCTCATTCAACACGCGACGGCAGCGTTCGCCTGGCGATTGACGCGCCGGACGTTGTGACCGTGAACCGCGAGGAGCTGTGCGAGCAACCGTGGGTGGTGTCGGAACCGAAGGAGAGTCGGCATGGACGCGACGATCGAAAGCGACCGTAGGGCAGCGTGGCTGCATGAGCGGCGAGCCGGGATCGGTGGATCGGACGCCGCGGCGGCGTGCGGCATCGACCCGTACCGCGACAGGCTGACGCTGTGGGCCGAGAAGGTCGGGCTCGCAGAGCCCCAGGACCTGACCGGCAACGAGGCGGTGGAGGCCGGCATCGCCCTGGAGCGGGCGATTGGCGAGTGGTACGGCCGTCGGTTCGGGCGGGCGATCACGCTCGGCGAGCCGTTCCGCATTCTCCGCAGCGAGCGGTGGCCGTGGATGACCTGCACCCTCGACGCCACTGAGGTGGTCGACGGCGAGACGCGCGTCGTCCAAATCAAGAACACCAGCCACCCGGCCGACGCCTGGGAGGAGGCTGTCCCTGTCCAGTACGAGGTGCAGCTGGCGCACGAAATGCTCGTCGCCGGCGTGACGCGCGGCACGCTGGTGGCCCTTCACCGCGGCCAGCAGCTTCGGGCCTACGAGCGGACTCTGCTGCCGCGTCTGGCCGACATGATCGTCGAGCGCGAGCAGGAGTTCTGGCAGCTCGTGCAGTCGGAAACGCCACCCGATGCGGGCCCACGGTCGGCCGACACCGTCAAGGCGATGTTCCCGCGATCGACCATCGGCGACCTGGTCGCCCTGCCGCCCCACGCCGACGATCTCGACGCCGAGCTGGAGCAGATTCGCGAGCAGATGTCGATGCTCGAGGACCGCAAGTCGGCCATCGAGTCGCAGCTGAAGCTGTGGATCGGCGACCACGAGGGCGGCGTGACAGCCCAGGGCGTGCGATTCAGTTGGAAGGGTTCGGAGGTCACCTACAAGCCGCAGGACGCGAGGACCGTGTATCAGCGGCGATTCCTGAGGAGCAAGGCGAAATGAGCAGAGCAATGACGGTGCAGCAGAAGGCGGGCACGGTCCGCACGCTGATCGAGAAGTGCCGCGACCAGATCAAGATGGCCCTGCCGCGGCACATGACCCCGGAGCGCATGATCCGGGTCTGCAATACGGCGGTGGCGAAGACGCCGCAGCTGCTGGACTGCGACCCGCGGAGCCTCATGGGGGCGATCATCCAGTCGGCCCAGCTCGGCCTGGAGCCGGACGGCGTGCTCGGGCATGCCTACCTGATCCCGTTCAACAACCGCAAAAGCGGCAAGGTCGAGTGCCAGTTCATCCCGGGCTACAAGGGGCTCGTCGAGCTGGCGCGTCGATCGGGGCAGATCAGCACGATCTACGCCGAGGTGGTCCACACCAACGACGACTGGGATTTCGCGTACGGGCTTGAGCCGACGCTGCGTCACCGGCCGACCTCGGGTGAGCCTGGCGACATGGTGGCGGCCTACGCGGTCTGCCGGCTGCGTGACGGCGGTGCCCAGTTCTCCTGGCTGTGGAAGCGTGAGGTGGACGCCGTGCGGGCGCAGTCGCGGAGCGGCAACAGTGGCCCGTGGGTGACCCACTACGAGGAAATGGCGAAGAAGACCGCGCTGCGGCGGCTCTGCAAGCTCCTCCCGACCTCTCCGGAGCTGGCCCGGGCGGTGGCCCTCGACGAACACGTCGAGTCGAGCGTGCCGCAGGACCTGCACCTGCTGGCCCCCGGGGCCGAGGTCGACACCGGCGCCGAAGACCTGGTCGACCACGACGGTGACGGCGATCAGCTGCCGGGCGGCGTGGCCGACGCGGTGGCCCGCCTGGAGAAGAAGGAGCCCGCGGCGACCTGACACACCGGCCCGGGTGCGGCCCTGGCAAGCGGGCCGAAAGGGCACGTCAGCCGGCGGAGCGTGCGGGGATAGTGGCCGCAATCACCGGCAGACCGATGGGTGGCGAACTTCCCCGCCGCCGCATCGGCAACCACCTCGGGGCCGGCCCGGGGCCAGATTCGACGCTGGCGGGTGGGATGGACACGGAGGACGCGAGATGAACGCACATGCTGACGACGACCGTTTGGTGGCGCTCGCCCAGCGAGCGAGTCGGGCGACCGGCGACCGCAGGGTGGACCTGCTCGCCGAGCTGGTCGAGGCGGCGGCGGCGGAGATCCGCCGGTTCCGGCCGCGGCCGTCGCTGGGCGGCCCGGAGGATCGAGGCGGGTTGTACCGGCCCAACGCGGCGATGCGTGACACGGGGAGTCAACCGTGAAGCGCGACCAAACGATGTTCGACTGGCAGGAGCCGCGGTCGCCGATCGCCAGGCCCCCGGCGCAGCTGCACTCGTCCACGAGCGTCGAGGCGGCGCGGCGGCAGAGCGCCGGCAAGGCTGACGGAGACCGGAGCACGATCCTGGCCCTGCTGGTGTCCGACGGGCCGCTCACCGACGAGGCGATCGGCGACCGTCTGCAGATCCCGGCCAACACGGTCCGGCCCAGGCGGGTCGAGCTCGTGAAGCTGGGGCTGGTTCGGGCCGTGGACGAAGAGGGTCGGACGAGGACGGGCAGTAGGGCAACACGCTGGGGGGCTGTGTGATGGACATGCGGTGGCAGAGCGAGTGGGGCACGTGGCCGCGAAACGCGGTGCAGCAGCGGAAGGACCGGCAGTTCGTGGCGGTCAGGATCGCCATGCGTCGGGCCAGGACGATCGCCCGCGTGCAGCAGCTGGCCGACGACGCCATCCGCATGCGGGCCGAGCTGTTGATCGGACCGCAGCACCTGCAGGCGTTGCTGAAGGTGTCGCTCGATCGGCTGGCGACGATTCGGCGGTCGGCGGCGGGGGCCCGGTGATGGGCACACCTCGAGGTCAGCTGATCCGCCGCGTGGCGCTGGTCGACCTGGCCCTCCGCGAGGTGGGCGGTGTGACGCGAGACGAACTGGCCCGCCGGATCGGGTGCTGCGAGCGGACGGTGCGGCGGATCGTGCGGTGGATCGAAAAGGAAACGGGACAGGTGGTGGCCGGATCCGGCTCGGGGCCGGTTCGGCGGTGGAGCTACGCCCCGGGGTCTGCCGGGGTCTTCACCGACCAGGTGGCCAAGTGGTTGGTGTGACGGATCGAGAGAAGCAAACGGAGGTGCTCATGCGAGTGATTCTGGCGGTGGTGGCGGTGCTGGTGCTCGATGCCACGGCCCACGCGGGCCCGTTCCGGCGGTCGGCGTCCACGACGAGGGCGACGACGTGCACGAGCGGCGACTGCGGAACGACGACGACCACGGAGCGGTCGCGTGTCGTCGTCCGCGGCACGGGCACGGCCCAGGGGGTCGCGGAGATCCAGGCCGCCGAGGGTCGGATGGGGCACCGGGGCGGGAATCGGGGCTACGAGGGGGTCGGCGTCGGCCCCACGCCCGAGGCGGCCCTGCGGGCCTGCTGCGCGAACGGCGGCGAGGTGATCGACCAGGGCGTGGCCCGCGGCGCCGACGGCCGCTGGTACGCGTGCCGGCGGTATCGGTGACGGCAAGCCCCACTGGTGCAAGACCGGCGCATGCCGGCGTGGAAGCATGACGCCACGAGCGTCAGATCCGGGTTCGAGTCCCGGGTGGGGCGGTGATGAAGAAAAGCCACACCCCCGGCGGCGGCCGCGTAACTAAACCGGCGCGTTGTAAGCCGTCGCCGGGCGGTGTGGTTTCAGAGTGACACGGCGGTGTGACTGATCGACGACATGGGGGCACGGATGGCCGACGACCGCGTTGATGTTTTCCTGCCGCTGTACGTGCGCGATTTCCTCACGGCCACGATCGGATGGACCGCCGAGGAACGCGGCCACTACCTCACGCTGCTCATGCTCCAGTGGGACCGGTTCGGCCTGCCGGCCGATCTGGCCGGGCTGGAGCGGCTGTCGCCTGGCGTTGGCGGCGTGTGGGCCCTCCTTGAGCCCAAGTTCCCGGTCGACCCGGACGGCCAGCGCCGCAACCCCAGGCTGGAGGAGCACCGGGCGAAGGCGATGGACATGCGCCGGCGGCGATCCGAGGCGGCCGAGCGGGCAAACCGGGCGAGGTGGGGCGGAAGGGAACCGGACCGCGACAGGAGCGGAGACGGATCGCAAACGGACCACGATCGGATCGCAAACGGATCCCATCCAGAACCAGAACCACCTTCATATAAGGAGAAGAAGAAGAACACTTCGTGTTCTTCTCCCCCGAGCGATCCGCCGCGACGGCTGAAACGCTCGGGGGCGGCTCCGGCTGGTGGAATCGTTTGGGATGCGTCCGGAGGTTGGCAGGGGATCACCGACGATGACCGCCAGGCGTGGCGGCAGGCGTACCCCGCGGCCGACCTCGATGTCGAGCTGGCGAAGGCCACGCTTTGGCTCGTGGCCCACCCGAAGCGGGCGCGTAAGAGCAACTGGCGCCGCTGGCTGACCACGGTCTGGCTGACGAAATGCCAGGACCGCGGCGGCACTCACCGGGATCCGTCGGGCGCCACGGCCGCGGTTCGCATCCCGAGGCCCGAGTTCGGCAACAGGCCGATGACCGACGACGAGTTCTCGCGTGCCAAGCGCCGTGAGCAGCAGCAGCGCCGCTTCGCCGAGGAACGTCGGCAGGCGGCCCAAGAGCGTGCTGCTGCTGGCCAGGCCGCGGCCACCGCGTCGCCGATGCCCCGCGTCGAGCTCCGGGGCGTGGCCGACGACTTCAACCACGAGGCCGCGCGGCGAGCGGCCATGGAAGCTCTGCGGAAGGAGACAGCATGACGCCACCTGCCACCCTCACACGCACCCAGGCCGACCTGGTGCTGGCGATCACGCGGCTGACCAAATCGATGGGCGTGCCGCCGACGTTCCGCGAGCTGGCCGACGAGCTCGGCGTGACCGTCAACTCGATCTCTGAGCTCGTGGAACGCTGCCAGTCGGCGGGAGTGGTGACGAAGTACGAAAAGCGGGCCCGGACGTTGCGGGTGGTTGGCAAGTGGAGGTGCGAGCGATGACGTGTGGCAAGCATGGTTGCGACGAGGTGGGCCGCTGGGGCCCGGCGGACGGCGGCACGGAGCGGTGGTGCGGCGACCACATTCCAAGGAACGGCAAGGCGTTCGTGCTTCGCGATCCGCGACCGGCCGATCCGCAGGCTGACGCGGAGCCGCCGGCCGATGCCACCCCGCGCCGGCCGTCGGTGATCCCCGCCGACTGGCCGCGCGACATGCACGGCATGCTGGTTGGGCCGCAGATGCCGAAGTGGGCGGGGCTCGACATCAACCAGCGGCGATGGGCGTTGGCCGAGTGGATCGGCCGCATCCCCGATCCTCCAGGCGGATGGCGAGGCCGGGACGCAATCGCGTACCACGCGATCTACTCCATGATCACGTTCTTCGCTCCGCTGACGAGCGACGACTGGATGGAGTGGAGACCGATCCAGGAGGCGGCGACGGCGTTGGTGCAGATGGTGGAGGCGATCGAGCGGGAGCAGTTGGCGCAACTGGCGGACGAGGTGGAGGTGGGGCTGTGACGCGAACGCTTGCAAACGTCGATCGCGTGAAGCAGCTGCTGGCTCAAGGGATGACGCAGCAGCAGGTGGCAGCCAGGACGGGGCTATCCAAGGCCGTGGTGTCGAAGATCGCCAACGGAAAGCATTGCAGCCAATAGGCGAAGGAGGTGACGCTGTGAGCGACGATCCAGAGCGGGAGCGGTTGGTCGAGGCGCTTGTGGCTGCGGCGGACAAACTTGAGGAAGCAAGGACGGAGTTTGAGAAAGCGCGTCGAGATTTGTGCCGGTACTTGGACGCACAACAGCCGCGCGGCGGCAAGGAGGTAAAACGTGGCTGATCACGATATGTTTTTCGATAGGCTCAAGCGGGACATCGCCGACAAAATCCAGCAGTTACTTCTCGAGACTGGACACCCCAAGCTTCCTGGCGGAGAGATCCAGTTCACGCTGGCAGTCCGTGGTGGTGATTCCAAGCATTGGTTGATGATCCAAATCAACGGGGCCGTGCCTATGCCGAGCGCGAATCCCCCGAAGCCTTGCCGGATGCAACCGCAAAAAGGAGAGTGAGCCCGCGGCGGTCGCGGGTGAAATCAACACGAGGAGGTGAGGGATGAGCGAGACAGACCAAGCTTCGACGCATCCGCCTAATGCCGATACGGAAGTGTGGCAAATAAGTCCGCATCTCGACTCAAGTTTTGATTACGCGATTATCGGCGATTACCGGGATGCGATTGCGTACGCAAAAGAAGTGGTCGAGTCTGTGTTCGACAAAATATCAATCGGTGAACAGGTGCAGATAACCATCAGGCTTACACGAGGAGGTGAAGGATGAGCGATGAGGCGCAACAGCGGTGTGCGGAATGGAAGGATTACGGCTCGGATCGCTGGGCAGGCCGGTGTGGCATCGGCATCGCCAGCAACATCCTGGCCATTGAAGCGCGCCTTGACGCCCTGGAATCTTCCCGCGCGGTGCAGCCGGCGACGGAAACGGCCGCCGCGGGGGCGAATGATCCCGGGCGGGAAGTCGAGCCGCAGACGCTCCCGCCGCGCGAAACGTGGCCGCACAACATCCGGCCGCGCGGTGAAATGGATCACCTCATCAACCACGAACCTTTCCCGACGTTGGATCGCGACCCGCCGCGCAACGAGGCGATTGCATGTCCGTCGTTGGTAGCGGCGGTCCGCCGATTGCTCGACAGCGTGAACAGACGGCACCCCGACAAAGATCCGCGGCAGTGGACGTGCCCGCACATGCAGGCCCTCGACGACATGACGCAACCATTCGCGTCGGTCGTGGCCGAGCAGGCGGCGAGCGACGGGCCGGGTGATGGGTACAGGTGGGTGCAGCTTGGTGAGACGCTGGAGAAAAGCGACGAGTACTTTGGGTGGGGTGGCTGGAAGGAGACAGGGGCTCACGGAGAGGCGTGCAAATACTGCCCACAGTACCGCCGCCGCATCACGCCAGCCGCGACCGAGGCGAGCAACTGGCCGGGCAAGGGATACAGGTGGGTGCTTCACGGAGAGGCGTGGGAAGATGGCGACGAGCGTTGCGTAGGTGGCAATCACCACACTGGTGTCTATGAGTGGGAGAAGATTACCGATCCCCTAAGCGTGTGCATGCGCTCCACCAGCGTCCGCCGCCGCATCACGCCCGTCGAGGCGGTGCCTGTTACGAAACCGCTGTCCGAAAGCGCGGCGACAGAGGAAACGTCACAGGCCGTGCCCGCCGAGTCGGTGTCGGACGACGCCGGACGCCGGCTGGTGAACGGCGAGCCGATGACGGTGGCAGAGTTGATTCACGCGCTCGGAGTGGCGATTGAGGAGATTCGGCGGCTGACCTCCGAAGTCGAACGCCTGGAGAAGGAGACCGACGAACTCCGGGGCCACTCCGACTTCGACGATCAGCAGATCGCCAAGCTGACAGCCGAGCGGGACGCGGCGATGGCTGAAGCGCATCGGCATGCGCGGCACAGGATGACCAGGGAGGAGCGCGAGATAATTGAGGAACTGAGGGAGTACTGGACCGGAAAACATGTCGCCGACGTGCTCTGGCGTCTTCTCGACCGCACGAAGGAGGGGGAGTGATGCCCAAGCGTGATGTCATAGACCGAGCCTATGCACTGATACAAAACGAGAGCCACGCCGAACACCCAGACCACGTTGTCCGCGACTTGATCTCCGAGGTGCTGGCCCTGCGTGCGGTGGCGGCACGCTCCGATGCGGCGGTGGCTGCGTTGGTCCGCGCGAATGGCCGATGGTCGACGCTGGCGGGGTTTCTTTACGGGGTGCTGGAGATGAACTGCACCGGTCACGCCATGAAGGTCGCAAAGAAGAAGTGGGAGGAAGCGCATGCCGCGAATCACGATTGAGTTTGGCGACGACGAGCAATCCGCGGCACGCGAGGCGATGGATGCTTCGCGGCTGGCGGATGCACTGCGGGCAATTGACGAGGAGTGCCGGCTGTGGATCAAGCACGGCGAGCCGGCCGAGCAAGAGCGGAAGCGTTTGGAAGAGATCCGCGAACTGGTGCCAGAGTTCGTCCGCGACTTCGCCTGATACACTGAACGCATGAACACGCCATGCGTTCTCGCGATCGACCCGGGCACGACGCACTCTGGATGGTGCACGTGGGACGGAACCCGCGTGCTCGACAGCGACAACACCGCCAACGAGGAGTTGGCCGCGATCCTCCGCGGCGGCGAAATCGGCTACGACCTCCTGGCGGTCGAGATGATCCAGAACATGGGCCGCCCCGCAGGCAAGACCCTGTTCGAGACGGCCGTGTGGATCGGGCGATTCATCGAGGCGGCCGGGTTTGGCTCGACGGCTCCGCACCGCCTGATCTACCGCAGCAACGTCAAGCTGCACCTCTGCGGCACGTCGCGCGCGAAGGACCCGCACATCCGCCAGCGGCTGATCGACCTGTACGGCCCGGTGGGCACCAAGAAGTCCAAGGGCCCGCTCTACGGCGTTCGGTCGCACGTGTGGTCGGCGCTGGCCATCGCGGTGACCGCGTCCGAAACGCAGGCGGAAGCCGCCTGACGAGGTCGTCCATGGCCGTGATCGACGACGAGCCGCGCGACGACGAAGGCGACGACGCAGCTCGTCGGAAGCGCGACGCCGACATCGAGCGGTCGCGGGCACGCACGGCCAAGGGGTCGGAGATCGGCGAGATCCCGAAGTGCGTCAACCCGGAGCGCCGCGAGGCGTGCCGGCACGACCTCGTGCTCGCCCTGCGGACCTACTTCCCCGCGAGCTGCGACTGGGAGTTCTCCGCGGCGCACATCCGCATGCTGCGGCGCGACGAGGAGATCACGCGCAGCGGCGGGCGCAACGTGCGGGCCCTGCCGCGCGGCAGCGGCAAGACGACACTCGCCGAGAATGCGGCGATCCTCCTGGCGCTCTACGGCCGCAAGCGGTTCATCCCCATCTTCGGCGCC
>Ga0214923_10007434_pt1 | contig 11945 bp, 30 predicted proteins | sample LL1510_MetaG_FD_177993 | JGI IMG/M metagenome (GOLD analysis project Ga0214923, IMG submission 177993) | Freshwater microbial communities from Lake Lanier, Atlanta, Georgia, United States - LL-1510 | ecosystem: Environmental > Aquatic > Freshwater > Lake | place: USA: Georgia | collected... | reverse complement strand
CTTCGAACCTATCATAGCCACCCCAATGGCTGTACAAATTTACAGATAAGTTTTTATCTTGTTTAATTGTATATACGACTCTGTCTCCCATTAGTCAATGTCTCCTTCAAAGTCAATAACAATCTTAGCAATTCTGTTGTTCTCATCGAACTCAGCATAGACAGGATACATACCGTCTCCATATCCAGTTGAAAAGGCGACGGCAGTTTTATAGCCCAACTCTCCATAACCTTTTTCTATAGTAACTCCACAGGCACCTAAGTATGAATACTGTCCTGCTTTGGTTTTGTGATTATCAAAGGGTTCTACATTATCGTTCCATGTTTCCCAGTCAGTTAGATAGCAAGGGTCGCCAACAATGGCTTGTCCACTATCTACGGTGAAAGACCCTATGTGGGTCTGTTCTTTAGTGTTCATTATTTTCCTTTCTATCGGTTTGCTTAATTTTATCAAAATCTAGGTCTAATGTCAACTGCTCATAGATCTGGATCAATCTCTGTTCTCCCTCTCTTCTATAGCAAATGATAATTGATATGTCAGACTATATAAATAAGCAAGAGCGTCTACCTGTCCCTCCCAATATTTACGCTCCATAGAATCCATTGCGTCACTATAGTCAGTCTCTTCTTCAACACGTTGGGCCTCTTCTAAATGTACTTCTGCTTCAAGTAATAATACTTTTAGTTCTCCATGCATAACATCCAAACCAGAGGTGCCTAACTCTATGGCCTTCTTTATCTGAGGTGTTAGCAGCATGTCATTTCTAATTTGCATTTTCTTCTTCCTTTTCCATGATTATAGCAATTATATGGGATGTGGCACTGGCTTGTCCACTTACAAAGTTATATTCAATATCTAATTCAGCAAAATCTTTTGAGGCAGGGTCCAGTGCGTCCATTTGCTCAGACAACTTCTCTAGGTCCTGATTCAAAGATTGCATGTGTAGTTGTAGATAGTTCTTTATATAATCAAGCATTTGCTTCCTCTCTGTGTTGTTCACATGTTTCGTCTGCTTCATTATACCCACAACTAGGGCAGGTATCAAATTCACATTCTTCACAGTATGGAGTATCTTCTTCTATGTGGTCACACTCTCTACATTTCCAACCATATATTTCTATATCGCTACCCTCGCCACCCTCAAAGACAGTCTCGCCACCCCAACCTGTTTCTTCCTCATATGACAGAGTAAGGACTAGACTAGGATATTGCTCTGATAGTTTTGCAATAGCAGGCAATGGTGGGGACCACGCTGTATTGAAACGGTATGCAAGAGAATCATCAGTCTCTTCCATTAGTTCTGTATCTGAATACTCTTTATCATCATGAACAGCAACATCCCATTTGGTGCCCCAGTTTGTTACATTCCAGTCATACCAGTTATTACCTGAGAAATCTAATGGAGATTTACTGTGGTCAGGTTGCTTTATATATTCCTCATCACTAATACCTGCTTGTCTATGATTATATATATTATGAAATGCAAAGACAGGATTGTTATAGGTAAAATCCTTTACTTCCATTTCACATGTTTCAGAGTTCCAGTTGTCGTGCTTCTGGACAAATGGTCTATTTAGCATTCTTTTTACATCTGCAATTAGTGCAGGGTCGCCTTCTATAGATAGCGAGTTATATACCCAATTGGGCATGATGATTCCTTTCTGTTGGTAGTATTATTCTAACAAAAATGGCACGGTATGTCAAACACGTCCCTCTGCCAATAGCCCTAGTAATAGATCCTCTAACTGCCTCAATACTTCTCTATCCTCAGCAGCAAATTTGGTATCTTTTATATGATGATGAATAGCATAGTTAAGAACTGTTACCATGTTTTCTACATCTTCTGTTTTATACCCTAACATTATTCTAAATACCCTTCATAGTGAATCTTACATCTATCTTCAATTGTGTCGTCAACATCTACATCATTTTTACATATAATACATTTAATTATTTGCATTATGCATTTTCCCTTTCTGTGGTAATAATATAATAGCAAAATTCGGGGAAAAAATCAAGTCCTTCTTAATAAAATAAAAATATTACACAATACAAATAAACATTTTGCGGCAAATTTTATTTGCGATGCGTACGAGATTTGAACTCGTGATCTCCACCGTGACAGGGTGGCGAATTAACCAAACTATTCTAACGCACCAAAAAAATATTGAGCAGTTTATACTCGTGCTCAGGAGTTGCGATTACTTACGCAATCGCTAGAACGTCCTTTACAACTTTTAGCAGACGATTTTTTTCTGCTGTAATTGTTGCGTCAAAACCACTAGCAGCAGCGAGAATACTCTCGTTATTGCCACCACGAGCAGACCTGTGCCAATCTAATCTCTCTGTGAGAGCATTGAACGCACCCCAAGCAGAGCCAGCAATCATGCCGTTATATTCGCCTGTGTAAATATCGTTGATAACATCAACTTTATTTTCCCACTTCTTTATAGCACCCTTAGAGTCTTTCTCAGGTTTAGGATAAGCAGCGAGAATAATCTCGTTGAATTGAGCAGCAGTGATTTCTTTCTCAATCATAGCCTTAGCCATAACATCAAAAGCGTCCATGTATTTATTCGCAAGACCTAGTGTCTCACGAGCAATAGCAATTTTTCCGTCAGCAGATTGAGTGTGACGAATTTTGAAAGATTGCTTGATAGCATTTTTGCCACGTTTAGCACCTAACGCAAGATTGAGAGTGTTAGCACACACAACACGAACGGGAGTGATTGACGCTTGAATAGCAATAGAGCCGTCATGTGACGTATTGATAAGAAGATAAGTCTTTACCTTATCTGCCACACCTGTCGGGTCTAATACTGTCTCACGCTCAAGGGCAAGAGAACCGAATACAACACGACCACCACGAATAGAGCCAGCCGTTTCCCAACGACCACCACCATCTAGGATATTATCACCGAAAGCGAATAGTTCTTCGTTTTGAACGGGAACATATCGCTCACCAACGACACCGAGAACATCTACCTGTAATTTATTGGTAGGATTTGTTCTTACAACATATTGATAAGATTTATCTGATGTAAGAGTATTTGGAATTTCAACATCTACCAATCTAACATTCCAATTATTTAGATTAGCAGCAGCAAGCATTTCTGCCGTATTTTTTTCTTCTGTGAAAACTGTGCCTAAGCCATGCCAAGCAGGTTCTCTGAAAGAAGCGAAAGAAGCAACGCCATTTTGCGTTTCTAATTCGTGAGCCATTTATTTTTTCCTTTCATTAGTTATTTACACCAATTCTATCAAACATGGCTGACAATGTCAAACTATATTGGGGAAAAGTCCCGACACGCCGTAAACTTGACAAAAACAGATCTTGCGTGGCGGCAAATTAAAATTTATAGAGCAGTTTACATGGACGTGCTCAGGTCCCTTTTTGGATAGCCCCCTATCGCAAAATTGTTACATCATCAACATCAACAGTATTAATATCAATATCATGTGACCACGAATTTATATCAACATTGAAATCGACATTGTTAATGTCAAATTCAGAAAGGTCTGAAAGTGGAACTGAGATTGTTCCTGAAAATGTTGCAGTTCCCTCGAACTCAATTTCCTTAGTTGGATTGAATCCAAATATATCACATAGTTCAGAGACAATATCTTCTGCATCCATTTCTAAATAATCAGCCAGCCTGCTTTCTACATGGCCAACTTTTTCTACATACTCATTCAGCCTCTTAGACTTACTACGAGCATTCTCCAGTTCCCATTCAAGGTCTGTCACCTTTACGGTGGGGTACTTAACGGTTTGGTCCGTTGCATTTAAATCAATAACCTTGTAGGTTACCAACTGGTTAGGGTTGTAGTGCACAGGGGCCTCTACGATATTAGTCGTTTCCATTTGTAAATTCCTCTCCTAATTTATCAAATTCTTTAATGGTTTCTAGCATAACATCTAATTGTTCTTGTGTCAAAAGAACATGAGTGACAAGAGTAGTAGTCATAGATGATAAAGCAGCAGAATATTGAAATAGAGCATGAGCAAATTCCTCATCTGACATTTCGTTTCTTGAATGATGAACATAAGCAGCCAAACTCATTATCGTTTCATCATGAACGGCTTCTTGTGTTGCGTTCTGTAGTTCTAGCATTGTTGCTATCACGGGGCTTTCCTTTCTGTTTGTTATTTACTAAGTCTAGCAGAAATCAGGGAAAAATACAAATCGGCCCTTAAAGATCCCCAGGCGTGTTGTTTGTGATAAATCTCACTTTGCGGCAAATTTTTGGGAGCAGTTTATTGTCATGCTCAGGACAATCTCTCTAGGAATAACTGCAAGGATTTTTTAGATCACTTCATTTGTTAGCAGTGCTTATCAAGAGAGAAACTAGATTGTTTTTACCATAGCAAAGCGTTGCTGACCATTTGCCAAGCGTAGCATTACCTTAGTGACATTTTTGGTTTGTGGAACAAACTTTTCAATTCGTCCTGTGATACCTGTTTTGCTGGTAGTGAATAAATCTCCTACCTGATAGGTATAGCCTCCGAGTGTCATTTGTTTTCCTTTCTGTTGGTGTTATTACTATTTTAGCAGGGGGATTAGATTTTGTCCAATCCCCCCACAATTTTACAAGTATCTAGCGATAGCGTTGTAAGTAGATGTAGAAACTACTTCCTCATCTGTCATCTTGAGAATACGGATAGCGTTCTCAATTTCCTCTACCATTTCACGATACTGCCAATCATGGTAAGTTTCGTAGTCCTTTTTAGGTTCATCAGGTAGCGTGATAGTTCCAGCAGGTAAGTTGAAATCAACATTTATTACGCCATTGTAGCGTTTATTTGCTGATAGGTTTTCTGCTTTAGAGATTTGAGCAAGGGCAAGTTTCGCAACTTCCTTATTCCACTTTTCTTGGGCTTTCTCAAACTTAGCCTCGTTAGTTGCTTGGTTCTCTTTATCCTTTTGGAGTTGAGCCAATTTAGTTTCTAGTGCCTTGATTACCTTAGTAGTGGCAATCTTGACGCTAATTGCTTTTTGGTTTCTAGCCATTGGGTTTTTCCTTTCTGTTTTGGGGTATCTATCCTAGCATTTCTAGGTAGAAAAATCAAGTGAGCAGTTTAGCCTTCTCATGCTCAGGAGAGGTGAAAGGCTTACGCCTTCCAAGTTGTCCAGCGTGTAGCACCTTCTACATCTAACTTCACACGAACAGTTCCGTTAGCGTTTGGCACGATTTCCTTGATAACACCTGTCACCTTTGACTTCTGTGAGGTGTAGGTATCGCCTACCTTATAGGTTGCTGATTTTCTTCCCATTTGTATTTCTCCTTTTTCTAGTGTTTTCATTACTGTCTTATTATGACATTTTTGGTATTTATTTGTCAAGTCCAAAATACCAAAATCTCATTATTTGAGATTATTGCCCTAGCCCTGCGAATACCAAGACTAGGAAAATAACTGATAGTATTATTATTGTTTCCACAATCCCCCTACCTTTTTTTGGCTGAGAATACGATATCTGCCTTGTTGTCTATGCAGAGACTACATTTTACACAAGCAGAGCCTTCCTTGTCAATTAGAGGGATAGCCTTTTTATTTTCAGGGCACTTTGCACCTACCTTGCCAATCATAGCCTTCATATCTGCCTGCCCAATTGCGAAGGTATCTGCAAGGTATGCTAACTTAATTCCTTTATCTTTATTAAGATTAATTGCAATCTCTTTATTGTCTTTATCTGTAGAGAAATAGAGAGATAGGTTTTCTATATCTTTAAGCATATTGGCAGCACTAGCCACTCTTGTATATACCCAGAATTTTACATCAGGGTTATTTAGAATTACATGCTTCCATGCAAAAGTATATTCATCGTTAAAGAAATCACCATCCCAGTGAATACGGAATAGTTTGGGTGCGTCTTTCTTATCACAATCTTTCTTGAAATCATCAATCATATCTTGCAACAAGGTTTCCATAGTGTCATGGTCTGCGTCTTTAAGTAAATTCCAGTTATGGATTAATACATCTTTTACGCCTTTGTATACTCTTTCAAGTTTTCCTGCGTAGCATACACTCTCACAAGTGGCAGTGGCACCAGGGCACGAGAAAGCCTTTCCAGCAGGCAATCCAAAAGTGTTGGCAATTGTTGGGGTTTTTCCATTTGGGGAGACGGCATTAGTGACCTTTCTATCCATAGAGCGTTTAAGTTTCATTGGTTTCCTTTCTAATTTGATAATAGCATTTTTAATTGTTATTGTCAATTTTCTTGTGTTTAACTTTTCGGGAATAAACTTTTTTGTTCCTTAATGGCGTGGCAGCATTAGATCTACGTAATTCTTGAATACGTTTAATCTGAGAGTCTGTTTTTTTCCACATAAAATTATCTTATCAGATTTCTGGAGAAAAATCAAATTGCCCGTAAATGGGCGTTTCTAGACAAATCGGACATGCCGCCAGGGGGGATTTTAACGCATTACAAATAATTTAAAAATTGTATCGTCAGAAAATTCTTGCAATTCTTTTTCACCAAATTCATTTTCGTATTTAATTACAATTGCATCTTTTGCTAAAGACAATTCAAGAACCTGCACAACTTCATTATCAATTTCAATTAGATCACCTTCTAGCAGTTGGTCTGCTAAAAGATTATCTACATAGGCATAGTCCATAACTAGCATTGTATCAGTCATTTAGTAGATACCTCGCCATTGCGATAAAAAGTTTTTGTATACATTTTACCTGTTGGGTCAGATAGATTATAGGTTGCGTATTCTTTAGCATCGCCATAGTCTACGCATTTATCCCATACATTTACAGCGTCAAGCATATCTGATACTCGCAGGGTATTTACCAATTCTCCGTCATACGAAGTAGTAATAGCATAGGTGTAGTCCATTTTATATTTCCTCTCTTTCAATAATCCACGCATCTAGGTGGTGTTGTTCAATTATGGCATGAGCAGGGGCAGTAGTCAAGCCACGCCACGATACGCCTTCAGGCAAGGGTATTTCTAAATCCCAAAGTCCAGCATCATTGACGGCATCTATGGCTTCAATACAAGGTTGAACCATAGTTTTAGGAACGGGTGGATAGTGATTAGCAGATAGGTGAATACCTACCTGCGTTTCAATATCTAAGTTATCAGCAAGAGCCAAATCATTAGCAAAATTACTTCCCATTTTAGTTAGCCTCCATTGTTGTGAATAATTCAGGCTCGGAGATTAGTCCGTTATCCCAAATTACATCTCCGTCATCATCAAGAATAATTCCATAAGGATTACAAATACAATCCTCAAAGTCATAGTCCTCTCCGTTAGACCAATAATTTACACCCTTACCTTCACACAAATTACAATTAGAAATAGTGCGTAGTGCGTATTCCAATTTATCCATTTTTCATTTCCTTTCTTTCAATACTCTGAGCCTATCAGATAGGGCTGACAAAATCAAATCTGACACGCCCCGTCCGATATGTCCGTTTTGTCCTACCAAGAGGACTGATAATAGAATGATAGATTTTCAAAGTCAGGTCTATCAATAAGGGGCTGTAATTGATTTATGGTATCCATTAGGTCTTTCCAATACCACTCATCTACATCTGTACCACCAAAGAAAAATCCTTCTCTAGGTGGCAAGATATTAGGGTCTTTATTAGTAATTGCCAAAGTACAAGCATTTACTAATTCTTTCAATTTAGCATGAGATACATAGTATTCTCCACAGTCATCTTCTCCACGCTGTACATTTTCTACAAACCAGCCATGAACAGAATTTACTTTTCGCCAATAGGCTACATTTACGGATACATCTACACCATAGATACTTTCTACATCTACAAGCGTATCAACACCAGCAGCCTCAACAACATCATTCCATTGTGGAACGGTAGCCTCAGAGTATCTAGTATCGCTATCACGATCTAACTTACTCCAGTCAATTTTATTTATGTGCTTACGAGCACTAAGATACATATCCAAACCCATTTTATTCTAATCCTTTCTCTAGGTCTTTCAACTGCTCATCTGTGAGCATTGTGCTTAGCATTCCAAAAGCATAAGCATAGTGATAGCCTTCAACGGCTTGTGATTTAGAATAATCTAAAACTTTATTTAGAATTTCTTGTCTATCCATTTTTTTTGTCCTTTCATTTTCAGGCTTCCAGCCTACCATTTTCTACTGACAATTTCAATTTAGACACGCCCAGATTTTGTGAGAAAATTCACAAGCCCCGTAAACTGTAACGTAATTCACATTGTGGATAACCCTGTGGAAAACTGGGCGGCAAATGAAAAATTTGTGCCAGGATCAGGGAAAAAATCCTGGCGCAACTTAATTCTAATTAATAGAATTAAAAAGTAATTCTGTATTTTCTTTTCGTAGATTTTTATTTTCTATCTCAAGCCTTCTCATAGTTATAAGCATTGAGAAGAAAAAAACTCCGAAAGAAATCAGCGAGAGAGTTAGAATAAAGTTTGTCATGCTGGAATTAGTCCTAACTCATCAACGCCACAAGCCTTTTCAAATTTGGCTTTGTCAAATCTGTCATTGTCAGAAAGAAAATACTGAGCAAATTCCTCTACTAAATCCTCAAAAACCTGTGGGTGAATTTCATCAGCGAAGCCTTTGAGAATATTAGAAGTTTTGATATAGTCTTTTCGTGTCATCATTATTCATTCGCTCCTAACAAAATCCATGAGTGAGTAGCACCTTCATTGACACGCTCTAACTCAGAAAGAATTTCTGCTGTTGTCATTAGTGAAGGTCTGCCTAGTAATTCAGTAATGGCAGAAATATTGAGAGCAATAAATTCCTCAGCAGGCAACCTTTTGATAGCACCTAAGAATGGGGAATGGTCAGCGATACGAGAGACGAAATTTACTCCGTCTGCTGTGAATGGATAATCTGTGTATGTCATTTTAGTTCTTTTCCTTTTCTGTTTTGTTATTGACAATTGTAGCGATTTTCTCTAAGTTTGTCAAGCGAGTTTTTTCTCGCTGACTTTCAACAAGTTTTTTGTATTCATCTAATTTCATTAGTCTGCCACCTTTACTGCGACAGTAGCCCAACGATTACCATTGAAGCGAATTGCGTAAGCGTCATAGCCGTCAAGCCAAATATCCTCACGCTTTTCAGCGAAAGTAATTTCGCCATATTGGTATTTTCTCGCAAGTGAGCGAGGGTAGTAAGTTTGACCCACTAGCAGGTCTGGAATTGAATAAGTTTTCATAGTTTTTACCTTTCTTTATAAATCTATTATTTCATTTTTTTAGGGGAAAGTCAAATTGAAATCCCCTTGATTTTTGTGATAAATATCACACAGGGAGAATATCTCTCCCGTAGTATTCAACGGCATCAATGATATTCATTACGCCTTTATATTCACGGCAATTTGAGCAGATACTATCCCAACGATCAAAAGTGCGTGAGCAAAATACGCAGATATTATCCTGAATTGAATAACCATTATCAATTAGAAAATCTGCTGTTTCAATTATTTTGTTAGTCATAAGTTTTCCTTTCTTTTTCTTACTCCGTAAGTCTAGCAGAAATCTCTGACAAAATCAAATCCAAATCACGCTTAGATTTTGTGAGAAATATCACAAGAAACGTAAGCACGACACGCCCGAGTGCGGGGGCGGCAAATATTTTGCGGCAAATACCGCAAGTCCAAAATGTCCGATTTGTCAATGTGACCAACACCACAAAAGACACGCATGATTTAGACTTGACTTTGTCAGTGTTATCTGTTATTATTCTCCTATAACAAAAAGAAAGGTTAGAAAAATGATTCAAGATTTTATTTACGATGTGGTTGATTTCCTAGAGGATAACGCTTTAGGCGTTGTTGTTAGTTTCACACTATTTTGCCTCCCTATGCTCTATTTTGTGAGATAAATCACACCACGCCTACGGCGTGTCGCCTTGACTTTTGGCAGGGCATAGAGTAAAATTCTCCTATAAATAAATAAGAAAGTGTCTAAAGAAAGGACAACTAAGAATGATAAAGAAAAATTGTATGCTATGTGGTCAGACCACTCATGTATCTAAACGCAGTATCCCTGCTATGTGTAACGATTGTATAGAGGGTCTAAATCGTGTGAGGTAAATCACACAAAAGGGGTATCCATTGACCCCCAAAATGTCAGTGGGGGGGTATAGAATAAAATCACTAAACAAAAAGAAAGGTTAGGTAGCAAAATGCTAACACTAAATTACACAGCAGAAAAAGATAACTCTATCGTTTCTGTATCAAATAGACTTATGGTAAGTGAGTATCAAATAAATGACTTACTAGATAGCCTTGTATCAAATGGCTATACAATTCTCTCCACCGAAATCGGTGACGGAGATTACTCTCAGCACTGGAACGGATAGGTGATAAGAATGATAAACTCAGTTCAGAGAATAAATTGTGACGAGTGTTATGGTCACGGCGTTATCTTCTATGGTGACGAAAATGATTACTCAATAGAGCCTTGTGAGTGTGTATGACCTACACACTAGAGCAACAACTAAGGCTCGCATGGATTACTAAATACGGAAGCCCCGAAGGGTATCACAAAGCAACACAACAAGAGAAAGAGAGAATACTAAATGAAAGTAACAATAACTAGCATGTCAGGCAATACATCAACAATGGAATTGCCTACAAAAGAAAATGTCTATTACTTTATTGACTTGTATAAAAAATCACTAAAGAAAAATCAACGAGTAAAAATTACTTGTGACATTCTCGGAATTGACGGGTATTTACAAGGCACAGCCCCCATTAGATAAATGCCCTAAGTGCGATCTCTCAAATGTGGTCGCACTATTTTTTTTATTATTTTTTTTCAAAATCATGCATCATACATCTTAGAAAAAAATTCAGATTTTTGTAGAATTGAAAATAGTCCAAAACTTCTTCATATCTGGCAAACTGGCTGGATTCTTAGTAGGAATGCCTTCTTTGCTATAAGCAGCCCTAGCGCCAGCATCATTATCAATAGCAAGGTTTACAGATCCCTTTAATCTTCTAGCAACCTCAGCCTTATGTTTATTAGATTCACGGGTAGAATAAGGATTCATTATCAATCTAGAATATTTAACACCAGCAGCCCTGAGTGCTCTAACTGTTTCTGCTCTTTGAGAATTTGGACGACCAGTAACAATAATAATAGATCCAGGCAATGCATTAATATAATCTATAACTCTACGAATAGGGCGGGTACCATAACGAAGCAATGTATCATCAATATCTACTATAGTCGCCATAATACGATTATATCCTATTTGATATAATTAAAAAATGACAAACCCCAAATTCTGTATCCACGTATACCAATATGTCCATTCTGAGGTTTGTCCTCACTGTGGACAACTAACCTGTGAACCCAATTTCGAGCGGGAATCAAAAGAATTCAAAAAATTCTACAAATCAGATATCCCTAAGCAATACATATGTCCAGTAGAAGGTGGAACAATTCGTGGATGGTGGAGTATTTAGGTTTTTCAAATCACAGTACTAGATTATTTTTGATTTCTTTAATAATTCTATCTTTGTTTTTAAAAATACTATAATACTCTTCTAATTTTCTAAACTTTTCTGGTCTAAATGCTCTAGCATTTCCAACACTATTATGCTGCTGTCTTAAATATTCAGTAAAATAAAATTGTTTGAATATAATTTTTTTGTCGGTATAAAATTGAATATACTGATAAATGTCATCTTCTTTGATAACAAAATCGTTATATTCATTTCTTAGATAAAATGCATAATCTATATTTCTAAACCATTTTCCAATATCAAGTGTTCCTGGAATATTCATGCACCTTTTTGAAACTTCATTTTGTTCAAAAAATGGCTGAATACCTACAGATAATTTTAAACTTTTCTCTTCTGTAAAAAATATTGACTTTTGATCAAATGAAAAGTTTCTATCTTTTATAGATCTAACAACTACATGTTTATGAAAAAAATGTTCTCCATATTTTGTAGTTGATATATCAT
>Ga0214923_10007433_pt1 | contig 11945 bp, 9 predicted proteins | sample LL1510_MetaG_FD_177993 | JGI IMG/M metagenome (GOLD analysis project Ga0214923, IMG submission 177993) | Freshwater microbial communities from Lake Lanier, Atlanta, Georgia, United States - LL-1510 | ecosystem: Environmental > Aquatic > Freshwater > Lake | place: USA: Georgia | collected 2015-10-15 | reverse complement strand
TAAAGGTATTGCGGTCCATGTCTAAGGAGTATGAATTTATTTGGAAAGAATTACAAGATATTGATGCTGAAGAACAAGCCACTTTAGTACAGCAATCTATTGATGAGGAAAATCGGGAATTGAAATCTGAGATATTAAAACAAGTTAATGCTTCTAATGCACCGTCATTTAGTGAAATGCAAATACATAAATCCAATAAACCATTATCCAAAATTGATGAATTAGTTCAGAATGACAAACCTACAGAACCATTGGTAAAAAAGGAATCTGACAAATTATTCAGCCAAAGACAAGAAGAAGATAATGGCAAATTACGCAAATATGTCATCAAGTCGGGTATTCATGCAATTTACCATGACAAGTTTTTCAAATTGAATGATTGGATTGCTGAACGGTACATCCTGGCGCAACATATACCTAAATCTCGATATGCATGTCTCATTTTCCTTGTTTCAGAGTTATATGCACTCAATGTCGATAAACATAAAATTATTAGTTTGTGCGAAACATCCAATGTAACAATTAATAAGTGTTATAACAAACTGGCACCTTATTTGCCGCAAATAATCGACTTCCTAGATGTAAAAAACACCCCTTAATTGGCAGCGTTTATTTCGTTTTATTTTTTAATTTGGTATTAATTAAAACTCAATTTAAGCAAGATAACCCTGTTTGGTTCTAAAAATGATTGATATTAGTAACACATTTATCTTAGTTTGGTTAGTAGTACTAGCGATTATATGTATTTATCTCTTGTATATGAGTTTAACCCGTAATAATGAGTCAGATACATTAAAGGCGTCATTGGCAAACATAGTTCGACAGAATAAAAAACGCGACGAGTTAATTAATTTCCTAATGGAGCGTGTTGAAACCCTAACAAATGCAGTTAATGGATTACAACACGCTCCCGTACATGTCCCAGCTGAACCAGTTCAACCGGATGGTAATTATACAAATGAGCCCCATGTTCCGCTGGATACACACACTCCATTTGATACACAAGCTCAATTGGATATGCATGATGTAAGCCTAGATGATGTTCTTAATTCGATTCCCCCTGCCTCCAATTTAGAAGAGACAATTACTGAATCTAACGTTCAAGAAGCGCAACCAGACACTAACACTAACACTACTGTCAATCATATACCAGTAGAATCGCTATTGGAAGAGTCATCTTTAGTGACAGTGGATGAACCAATGCACCTAGATGCACCTATATCACCAGCCAAGTCCGTGCAAAATTTGAACCTAGATGATGTTTTAAATTCAGTACCAACAACAGTTAGGGAAGATGACCTGATTAGCACTATTCTAGGTGCAGATGACAGCGCAAGCAATTATGGCGGGGATGTTGCATTGGGAGCGCATGTCGATATTCAATCGCTATCCAGCGATAAAATCAGACTAATGGGTATGAATGTTAAACAATTAAAACAAATTGCGAAAGATTTGAATATTAAATCACGTGGTAATAAAACTGAATTGGTAGATAATATATTTGAAAAATTAAACACCGGCGCACAGAATCATACCCTAGTAGTTGAAGAATTGCTTGATGACGATACCGCTACTCGCTTGCCAGTCCAAACGCATAGCTTAGTTGTGGAAGATTTCCCTGATGATATTTAAAAATCTCCACGCGCTCGTTTTGCCTTGGCTATAAAATAAAATTTGCGTTTGCGTTCACTTTCATCCATATCATCAAGTGATGTAGATTTATTTCTAGATTGTTCTACAAGTGCAGATAAATTGGTTGTGCTAGGTGCAGTGTCATCCATACCGTCGGTGGGATTAACAACTGCACCATCACCTGGTCTTGGTTGGCCGATTAGGATAACCATATCTGATATTATTTTTTTGTTTTTGCGCTGAGTTATATGATTCATAAGTTTTGTTTGGTATACTTTGTCAAATTCAATGTAATCCTTGAGGAGCGAATGGAGTTCTTCTTGTAGTTTACGGTCTTTTGAATTTATATGTTGTTCCTGTAGTTTTTGTTTTATTTGTAAAAATAACTCCAGTTTAGCGGCTTCATTATTGTATTTCTGTGTAATAATATCTTCTGATAACCTGATACTTACTTTGTCAATCCGTGGTAACATTTCATTGGTAGCTTCTGAATATGCCATCGCCAACTGCGGTAAAGTAATTTGTGTTTCTTTCATATTATGATTGTTAACCCTATTAAAATAATACATGTGTGTGTAATATGCATTGATTGCACGTATAAAATTATTGCGGAGTTTGACAAATTTCTTTTTATCAGACATCTCGACGTATGGCATCCCTGACAAAAATTTATAACTGTTTTGCAATTGCACACGCATTTGTGATATCTTTATGTACCCATTATTAATTTCATACAGTGCATCAATGAATATCGGTTTATCTAATGTATCAATTGGTTTAGTTTGTGTGAGTTCATGTGGATTAGATTTAGCAGTGGTGTCTCTTGCATATGCACGTATTTGGGTATTATCAAATTGCATTATGTAACGTTTATGATTGTAATATTTGGCAGTAAGTAATTTTAATTTATTTTGATATGCTCTGTATTCACCGCTAGTATAATTTGAGTAATACAATTCGCCTAATGTGAAGATATTAGTCCAGTTAAGAAATATCCGGTCGTTAGGATTGTGTAATTTGATAAATGTCAAGACACGTTGTTCGTCTGTTGCAAGTCCTAGAAGTTGGTTTTCGTTGCTATTAGTTGTAACACCCAGGTAATGCTGCATATCATCTTTATTTGATTGAGATGTTGGTGTAGATGCATCGATTTGCGCTATCACTTTATTTGCGGCTTGTTGCTGTATATCTTCTGGAATAGCATCTGGAGTAATAATAGTATTATTTTCTGGGGCGGGCATTTGTGAGTCCTATATAGATGTTATGTTACTGGAGGTGGACTGGTATTTTTTATTATTACGGCCGATATTTATACAGCATGAATAAACCAAGCTATGTCTAGGACTAGAATAAAGTCTCACGCAGGGCTACCGCCTAGTATGGTATTTAAGACCATACTAACCTCTACTAGTTAAGTACATTATTTAAGGCCACCTGAATAGGGTTGTCTTAAATAATGTACTTGACGGTACCGCCTAGTATGGTAAATTTGCCAAAAAATGCCAAATCTACTTATAATTAATAACTAATGTAAAGGAAAATTGTTTTACATATATAACAATATAACCCAAATAAACCAAACTATCTAACCCAATAAAGCAAATTCAATTAAACTCATTAAAATGTCGTCTACTGTTATTTCTAACGTCTCTAATGTCGCTGCTGGTTCTGCTGGTGCGGCTAAGAACAAACCTATTGACCCTGCTGATTTTGACCTATCTAAACTTCGTTTCGGAACCGGCCAGCCCAATAAGAATGGATTTACTAAATATCAAATTCATTATGACCGCGAGGATACTAAGGATACCAAATGTATCATTAAGTTCTCCGACGTGGTTGTTAATTCAGTAATGGACCCTGCTATGGTGAAAGCTAAGAAGACGGCAGGTAAAGGTGGTGTAGTACCACAGGTGCTAGGTGCCAACGGGCAACCCGCTAAGCCTAATTATTCGCTGTCTGTGAAGATTACTGACCCGGCACACCTTAAGTGTCTAGAAGCTCTTGAAACATTTACCAAAGGATATGTTTTCAAGAACAAGGCATCTCTACTTACTAAGTCTGAAAAGACAACACTTGAAGATATTAATAGCACATTCAAGGACATGCTATATTATGGTGACGAAACCAAAACACTTGAAGTGCCGCTGTTTTCAGTTAGCTTTCCATTCGGTGATGAGCGCGAACCTGTTGAAGTCAAGTATCTTGATAAAACTGTCCCCCGTACTGTAGTAGAATCTACAAATCCCGAGGAAAAGATGGGCCGTGATTCGGTTATCGATGTCTTCGTATATCTTAAGAATCTTAAGATTGACACTGGTAATTCTATTACTATTCAGCGTTCTGCCTTTAGTATTGTTAAGGTGAAGAAGTATACTGCCCCATCAGTAGGTGGTGCTTCAAGTGGTAAGCCAATGAATGGTGAACTTCTTGAAAATCTGGATACCACCAAGATTGATATGGGTGCTGTTGTCACTAATGCAAGCAGTGGTAAGAGTATTAAACCCAAGATTAAATACACTGCTGGTGATGGTTCTGAAAAGACCAAGTACATTTCAATTCATCTCCCCAGTGTGCCTATCAAATTTCGCAAGACAGTGAATAAGGATGATGGTAAGATTAGCTTTAGTGCTTGTTATGAACCATCTTCCGAACATCTTCAGAAATTCAAGGAACTTGATGCATTTTTCAAGAAAACTATTTATGAAAAGATTACCAAGAAGGAATTCAAGGCAGGTGATTTTGGTATGCCAAAAGGTATGTCTGAAGGCGTTTGGGACCAACGGTTCCGTGGCGCAGTATCTGATTCTAACCCGCAATACCAACCAAGTCTATGGTTCACGATTTATGCTGAATCCGACCCTGTTAATCCTGACAAGTTTGACTTCAAGGGAAATTTCTTCAATACTGAAGGCAAACCTTATTCAAATGATGAAATTGCCAGCAAGATTATTGGAGACCGATTTACATGTGATCTCAATATCTTCCTCAAGCATGTATGGCTGGGTGCCAAAGCATATTCACTTAAATACAATGTAGGTAATGTTACTATTGACCTAGTTGCCAATGAATATGACCTGGGCGAGGATACATACTTTGAGGGAGAAGCAGGTGAAGAGGAAGGATCTGATGCTGATTCTACAGAAGCAAGCCCATCATCTCACCAACCGGCTGCAACCGTAGCTGTCAAAACTACAGCACCTGTAGCTAAGCCTGCTGCGGTATCTACAACTCAGGTTGCAGATTCTTCAGAGGAGGAATATGCAGAAGAGGAGTCGGAAGAAGAAGATGATTAAAAATTAATTAACTACTAGATAGTATATTATTTTATTTTTGGTATCAAAGTACCATGCAATACCGCCTAGTATGGTATTTAAAACCATACTAAACTCCAATAGTCAAGTACCTATTTGCAACCCGAATAGGGTGGTCTTAAATAAGGTACTTGACGGTACCATGCAATACTGTCAGTGATAAGGATTAGTTAGGCCGACAATCCTATTCACTAATTGAAAAAATAAGTTAAAATGCATAAATAGCAAATGCATAAAAATTAACTAAAACACAACCAAATACAATTATTCAATTATTTTTTATATTTTTTGCGCGTAAATTAATTATACAGGATTGGATTGGATTGGATTGGATTGGATTATGTTATGTTTAAAAAAAATTGTTTTTTAGAACAAATAACTTTTTACTTTTATAATAGTTAATATACAACTAAATAAACGACAAATACATAAAATATTAATACCTTTTATATAATGTCGCCACGGATTTGCATTTTTACAGGCCCGATGTTTGCCGGAAAAACTAGTTCCCTTATTAAATGCTGGAAAGATACGGTTATCCCTAAATTTGCATTTAAATTTGCAAGTGATTTTAGATATGAAGAACCAGTTGTTGGTGTAGAACGTACTATATTTAGCCATAATGAAACTAGTCTTTCAGCTAAAGGTATATCTAGGTGTATTGAAATTAATGCATACCTACCTGAGGATTTACCTGATGTTGCAGTATTTATAGATGAAGGTCAGTTTTTCCAGGATATAAAACAATGGGTAATGGATACGTGTCCTGGCAATGTAAAGCAGGTATATATTTCCGGGCTAGATTTTGATATATTCGGCAATAAATTTAATGAGGAATTTTATAGTCTAACTGAATTAGCAGATGAATGCCATACTTTAACTGCTAATTGTTATTTATGTACCGCACCAGCGCAATATACACAATTTATAGATAATAACGCCATGTGTAAGATAAATGGAAATGTACTCATTGGTGGTACAGAACAATTCCAACCTGCATGTAAGAGTCATTTCAGCCCTATTGGGATTAGTAATAACAATAATTAATTTAATTTAAGACATCCAGGCTGCATGGTTGGGAGTGAGGGGTAATTCACTTTTTTTTCGATACATTCCTTTTTTTAGTTTAAGTGTCCTATACAAGAAAATATTAACCTGACATAACAAATGCCACCTAAAAAGAAGAGCAATAAACCCATCGTAATAGTTGATTCAGTTTCTGCTATTACTACAACAACTAATACACCGGCAAATAAACCGGCGAATACACCGGCAAATAAACCGGCGAATACACAGGCGAATACACCGGCGAATACACCGGCGAATACACCGGCGAATACACCGGCGAATACACAGGCGAATTTACCTAGTTTGCAATCTCACTTAATTCAAAATGAAACAGCAGCTGCAACACTAATAACGACAACACAAGACGATGACAAGAAAAATAAACGCCGTGGTCGCAAACCGAAAGATAAATTTAATATTGATGATGCATATACCGAGCAAAATAATTCGTTGCTAGATTTTGATAATAATATTATTATTAAGTTACCTATTGCATGTAAGGATTTAGAAAATGAATTATATATGGCATCGGGAACAGTTTTATATAATCCTGTGCTTTCTGAACCCAAACCATTTAATGAATGTGATGGTAATAATTATGAAATTATAGAACAGTGTGATAATGGTGTGAATGGCAAGACAAACAATAGTACAATAGATGGTGCAGGAACTGGTGATATTAATGGCAATAGTAATAATAGACAAGTATCTGACAATTATATAGATAGCAAATATCAACATTTACAACAGGAACAAGAGCAACTCCACTCTCAGAACACACATCCGCCTACAAATTATATAGATTATTACCAAAATAAGATAAATGATTTATTAAGCGATCTATATGATAGTGCGGCGAAAAAACGACTCACTCAAATTGAAATTTTGCTTGCTAAAAAATATAAAACATCAAAACAAATAGATTTATTGCATACTTTGTCTGTTACTTATGATGGCACTAAATGGCCCCAAAGCTCAAATATTTGCTGTTTCTGGTGTTGTCATAATTTTGCCAATACACCATGGGGTATTCCTAAAAAATACAATGCCGATACTGGTATATTTACTATGTATGGTGTATTTTGCTCCCCAAATTGTGTCCTAGCTAATCTTTTACATCATGAGAACAATAATGTTAATTTGTGGGAACAAGTAAGTTTGCTGAATTTGTTACATTATAAGATTTATGAAACTGATGAAAATATTGTGCCAGCACCTGATAATATATGTCTTAAGATGTTTGGCGGGCCATTAAATATTCAAGAATTCCGTGCACTTACACTTAAAAATGAAAAGAAATATTCTGTAAATTTCCCACCATGTGTTATTATAACTCCGGTCCTAGAAGAAACTAAAAAGGTATTTAACCAAGACTCATACTATATTCCGATCGATAAAAAACGTATTAATAAGATTCAAACAGAACTCAAGATCAAGCGCACTAATAATGTATATAAAAACAGTTTGGAAAATGTTATGAATATTAGTTATATACAATAACTATTATATTCAAACAGTTTGGAAAATGTTATGAATATTAGTTATATACAGTAACCCCTTTATCTTTTCAAGAATAGTTTCATTATTTTTTTTCTTTTTTTTGGTGTTTGTTTTTGTTTAAAAAAGTATTATACAAAAATAAAGGAATAACATAAAATGCATAGCCAGTTATTTCATACAAAACCATCGGTTGAATTAATATTAACGTGTACTCAGTGTTTAGGCTTTAGGGATTTGAACGACCATACTGCTATCCCGAGAGTAACAATGGAAACTGCCGGCGCAGTTAATAGATTTACAAATTTATTACCACGATTGTTAGAAATATACATTCCTTGTAAATTCGAATTATTTTGCAGACGATCACTGAATATTAACTCATGTATTACTATTACCAGACAACTACTAAAAACAGTTGGCTATGATTTAGTAGGCCGAGAATGTGTAGTTAATGGAATCCGAATGCAAAAATACGAGCTAATGACAATACAAGCAAAAAATACTCGTAAAAAAGCAATTGAACCCGAACATCGTCAACAACCTATAATTGTATCATTCGATTAGGATACCGTTAAGTACCGTTAAGTACCACCCTATTCTGGTGGACTCGAATTCAAAATAGAATACTAGGTCCTAGATACTCTACTGTAGAATCGCAGTAGTATCCATGCTATCATAATTTAATATAATCCGGAAAGTACATACATATTTACCACAAGAAGTTTTATAAATGTTGAATGTTCGAATAACGCTACCATTAATAATATCAGTCATACAAATAAAATTCACTAATGTCGCTAATACTTCGTCCCAACGAATTCCGCTAGCAATTCCATTATCTTCAACACCTATAAGATATAGTGCACGACCAGCACCTTCATTTAATCTGAATAGCATTTGTGTTGCTTTTTTATTTATAAATTTACGCCTAACTGCATCTCTATTGACATTTGAGGGATAATCTGTTTCATCAATAATATGACGTTTGTATTCGCGACATCCATAATAAAACTCTTTGGGTTGATCGGGGAAAATAACTGATTTAACATTCCATTTAATTTGGTATGCTAGACCGGCATCATCGATTATTTGCTGTATTTCATTTTCCAATATATTAATATTAATACAAATACCAGTACTAATACCAGTACTAATACCAGTACTAATACCAGGACTAATACCAGTACTAATACCAGTACTAATACCAGTACTAATACCAGTACTAATACCAGTACTAATACCAGTACTAATACCAGTACTAATACCAGTACTAATACCAGTACTAATACCAGCACTAATACCAGTACTTATACAAGTATTTTCACTTACATGTGTGTCTGAATCATTCATTTCCTATATATGCAATCTTACCTGTATACATAAGAGTTGGAGGTTATTCTTAAATATCACAACTCAATTCGGGATTTTCAATTTTTATACGACCATAGATTCTGGCTATTAAATCACGCATAAATGGATTTAAATCAATTTCAGTTGGCACGGCTCCTAGCATGTCAGGGTTGAAACTATCATAATCCGCGAATACTAGTGTTGGTAAAACTAACTGATTAGGTTGGCTACCACCCTGTTTTTCATTTCTTGATTTGCCACCATGACCCCATTCATCTATTAACAGGCCTAAAGACTGGTATTCCTCTAAGAATGTTCTTCCTAGTTTACCTATAATGTCACTGTCACGACCCAATTGCCGACTAGTGCATAAATATGTCCGTACCTTGAATGTTTTATATATACTAGAACCTGCAGTGTTAGCATTACCCAACACAGAATCTACACTTAATTGTTTTTTCAGTCCAACCGCCTTACCTAACTCAACTGTTTCCTCAAAAATCCAAGGCACATAAACTTTCATATCAGACCGAAACTTTGTAATTAGGTCGGTTGTATCTGGATTATATGGTCGGGTTAACATATCGGTTTCTTGTGGATATTTACTACGTGGGTAAATACTAATCATACGTGTTTCATTGGTTTTAAGGAATGCTTGTAATCTTGAATCGAAAGTATGTGCTATCATAAAAACTGCATCAACTTCACGGCTTTCCAATCCTTGTAAGAGCTGTGCTAGGTCTTCACTCTCTGCTTTCAAATAGTCTTGGCCTATTTCCAATTCAAGAGCCCTAGTAATTGCTTGCCAATATGGCAGACTATCACGTAACACCCCAATTTTTTGAGTAGCTGGTTGAATGGGACTAGTATCGGCGATATCACGTGTTTTACGTTTCAACTCTGCTAAACTTGCAAAACTGGTATGTTTATTGCCGATTAGATATAAAGTTTCCCAATATGCTGGTGCTAGGACACTAACTGATTTAATTCCTGATTCAATGCGTGACATATCCAATAATAGTTGTTCTCGGACGAATCCTATATCAAACCCAGTATTATTAGTATGTGATGCATCTGATAATCCCGATATTATAGTAATTGTAGATGGTTTTACTTGCAATTCTACTGGATAAATTTTGCGTTGGAAATACCTGCCAACTAGATGACTTACCGATCCGGGTCCTAGCACCGCTAATTTCTTAACCGACCAATAATTTTTATTTCTTGACACTAATGGTTTGAATCCAGAATCATATGCCAGCGGCCATGGTTTGCTGTCGGTTTCCCCTGGACCTGCTACAGCAGCAGTAAATCCTTCTTTGGTCTGAGTAATATTTATTTGTTGCTGCGACATTAGGTCCTTATAATTTATTTTGAGTGTAACTATACCTACAACTAATAAAATAAATATTAGCACAACATACCATATATAATTTCTCAGTTCCATATTTTTAGTTTAGTAGTTTATTGTTGAGTTTAAGTTTGAGATGTTGGATATGTTTATTTATTTGTTACCACAGATGGTAATTGGTATGTAGCCTGACTAGTTTAATAACTATTCAGAATTTATAGGTACTTGACTAGTGGAGGTTAGCATGGTCTTAACTACCATACGAGACGGTACCGTTCACATTGAATTATAAGCCCACACCTGGTGAGCTGGAATTAAAGTGAAACATGTGGTCCTAGGACTCATTGGCCCACACCGATGTGTGGGCTTATAATAGAGTGTTTATGGTAGCGGTTAAATTGCTGACAAACCGGATAAAATAAAAATATAAAATAAAGAATAATAGTAAATACATTTTTGGGGATATTATAAAATGTCTAGTAACAAACTACAGTTCGACCAACAAAATAAATTAATCCAAGATCAGCGCAACTGTGTGGATTTACAAGGTGGTAAACGTCTCAATTTGAACTATCTTACCAAATGCCATGATGACAAATGTTTCCGAGATATACAAACCAGGCAAAGTATGAGCCCTGGTATATATACAGTTACAAATCACTATGACTGCAACTGCAATATCCCACAAACTGTTAAAACCGCCACCGACAATGTCATGACATTTTATCGTAATGGCTATGATGTTGCTGGGTGTGTAGTTGATGATAGCACTAATCTCCGTATTGGAGCACATCGTCGTTTTCCTAAATGCCAACAACAACTATTTGCTCGACCATACCTAACCGTACCTTATATGGGGCGTTCTGCTGGTAACATGGTTCTTGAAAGCCAGCTATCACCTGGTGAAGATACTAGTGTTAAGAAGAGTTGCAATACTTTGAGTGGAATTAATATACCACATGTTTTTACTCCATTAGTGCCTCATTTGGACTATAACGTTCAAAATCCCGAGCATATAGTACAGGAAGTGGTAGACCAAGGGTGGGTTCGTGGTGGTGCAAACAGCCGATTAATAGTCCGTGATGTCAACTATTTAGAACAATGTGGCTACAGCTATATGAATAAAGAGACAAATCGTGAATTCTGGGTTGATAAACACAAATACCTTTAAATTACCGTATGCACTCTATTTAAGACCACCCTATTCGGGTAGCAAATAGGTACTTGACTAGTAGATGTTAGTATGGTCTTAAATACCATACTAGGCGGTAGAGGTTAGTATGGTCTTAAGTACCTTACTAGGAGGTAACACGGTTGAGTTAATATTTTCTTTTCTATTTTCGATATAAAATATAATCTACTGACTAGAATACTAATTTAAACACATTAATATTCATCCAACCTAGCAAACATAACAAATATAACAAATATAGTATGAATAAATTAGATATTAGCGCACATCCAAACGCAAAACATTTTTTAGGTAGTATTTCATCTGAATTAAATATACTACAACCACAGTTTTATTTTCCTGGGTTTGATGTTATTTCTGATGATGATATAATTTATACACCTGAATCAATATTAGACAGCAAATACACCATTTTAAATGTTGACTACAAAATTGATAGAGTGATTGAAAAGGCATCTGCTAATATTTATGAAGATATTAGTGAAGATGAATCCTCTGAACCAGTCGCTAACGCATCTGAACCAGTAGACACACAAGTAGA
>Ga0214923_10007432_pt1 | contig 11946 bp, 15 predicted proteins | sample LL1510_MetaG_FD_177993 | JGI IMG/M metagenome (GOLD analysis project Ga0214923, IMG submission 177993) | Freshwater microbial communities from Lake Lanier, Atlanta, Georgia, United States - LL-1510 | ecosystem: Environmental > Aquatic > Freshwater > Lake | place: USA: Georgia | collected... | reverse complement strand
CCCAGTACCGTTCCTCGGTATGGAAGGCGCAGTCCAGCAAGACGCAGCTATCATTCCTCTGATCGAAGCGCGTATGAATGACGCGACTAACGTGATGATGGACGCAATGGCAACTGCGCTCTACACCAACACGACCAACACACAGCAATTTATCGGTCTTCCGGCTGCTGTGTCCTCGTCGGGAACTTACGGCAATATCAGCCGTTCGTCCTATACCTGGTGGCAGTCGAAAGAATATGCCGCAGGTTCGGTCAACCCAACTCGTCAAAACATCCTTCAGTACATCAGCGGAACCGTGAAGAACGGCGCTGAAGTACCGTCGTTCGGTGTTTGCGGTTTCGGTACTTGGACGCTGCTTGCTCAAGACTTTGTTGGTCAAGAGCAATACATGATTACCCCAGGTAACGGTTTTGACGGTGACGCTAATGGCCCTCAAGCTGCATTCCGTGCGCTGATGGTCGCTGGTGTGCCGATTTATCCTGACCCCTACTGCCCTGAAGGTACTGTGTACTTCTTGAACAGCAACTACCTGTCGCTCTACATCCATGAGCAGGGTTCGTTTGTGTTCACGGGCTTTGAATCGACCCTTCCAAACTGGCAGATCGGCTACGTTGGCGCAGTGCTGACGATTGCAGAACTGGTCAATACGAAGCCGAAGTCGATGACCAAGGTCACGGGCTACAACTCTCTGACACTGTAAGGAGGAATAGTCATGGCACTTGGTATGAATAAAATCCTAGTTGCGGGTACAGCAACTAACGCAGCGTCGGCCTATTTTCAGGCTTACGCAGCAGGTAATGCAACTGTTACGCTTCCGGCTGGCACGTACTACATTGCGCCGACTGCAAACGTCACCATTGAACTGAACACCAATACTACTGGCAACATCAGCAACGCTTCTTGGGCGGTGGTGGTTGCCAACAATACTGGCGGTCTGTTTATTGCTGACGGTACAAACGTCCGTGCAAATGTATTGTCGGGTACGCCAACGATTACGCTGTTCACCGTCAACGGTGGTCAGGACGTAAGCGGCACTTACAACGTGTAAGGGGGCGACATGAATGCTAACCATGTAGGTTCGCTTTACCCCGACAACTTTGGCAGTTTTGGTGTTGCCAGCGCGGTAAACGTAAGCGTTGGCGCAACTGGTAATGCAGTTGCTCAACTGCCGGTAGTCGGTGGAAGCACGTACATTGTTCGCAGAATTACTGTCGCTAACGCAAACAAGAGCATTGCTACTGCAAACGTCACTATTCTCACCAGCAATGATGGGAATGCGTCGAATGCAGTTAGTAATGCCACTGTGTTGTCCTCTGTAAGTGGCACAACCAAATTCCAGGATTTAACTCTGGCAACTGGCGCTGCCACCACGGTGTACTCTGCTGGATCACTGTATGTAAAAGTGAACACGGCAGTTAGCGGCGGTACTTGCGACATAACTGTTTACGGTGACATCGTTACTCTATGACAACTGTTTATGTGACCAATCAGGGCGAGAAGCCTTTGATCTATAACTACGCTTTTGTTGACTACAAGTTTCCTGTAAATGAACCTGTAGAAATCAGCGTAGATATGGCGCGTCATGTGTTCGGTTACGGGCAGGAAGATAAACTGCCAGCAATGGTAAGACTTGGGTTGTGCAAGTCAACGAACGAAATAGATGAAGGTCTAGAGCGTTTGGCGAAGTTTGAGATAACCCAAGACAAACCAGAAAAGAATCGCTTTTTATCCCCTGGCGATGACTTAGTAACCCCCCTTGTGCCGAAAGCACAGCGGGGGAGAACAGTCGCCAAAGCCGCTTAAACATGGGTCTTAGATGGCAACTCTTAACAGCTACATCACGGAAGTCCGTAGGCTGTTGCACGATGCGAACGGAAATTTCTACTCTGACTCCGAACTGACGGATTACATCAACGGGGCGAGAGAGCGCGTCGCCAGAGATACTGGTTGCCTAAGAAAATTACAAGTTTCACAAACACCAATAGCCCCTGTTGGTTATTCTGGTGAACCCGTTGCTTGGGCAGCAAATACGGCTGTCAACGTCAACGACCTGTTGTTCTCTAACATCTTTACGTATGTAGTTACTGTGGCTGGCACAACGGGTGATGACCCGCCGCCCTATCCTGACTACAACAATGCTTACCCGCCATCTACCGCATTTGCTAACGGCACAGCCAGTTTGCAATACGTTGGTAATTGCGAAATTATTCCGTTTGGTAGTTTGCCGGAAGCAGGACAAACGCTCGACATTCTGAACATTAATGTGTTTTGGGGAAACAGCCGCTACCCGCTGTCATATATGCCGTGGACGCAATTTAATGCTCAGTTGCGGTATTGGCAGAATTACATAGGTCGGCCTGTAGCGTTCTCGATTTTTGGGCAGAACCAGATTTACATTTCGCCTGTGCCTGACCAGGCTTACACGATTGAGGTGGATACAACAATCCTGCCGCTGCCGTTGGTTAATGGCGCGGAGGTGGATTCGATTATCGACCCATACACAACACCCGTGGCGTACTACGCATCGTACACGGCGAAGTTTAAAGAACAGTCTTATGGCGAATCAGAAATTTTCTACCAGCAATATGTCAGCAAGGTTCGTTCTGTACTCAACACGACGTTTACAAGGCGAATGCCTGATCCCTATAGCACACCGTTCTAACTATGGCTGCGACAGAGCAAAAGAAAAGCTACGAAGTAGTCAAGAACTTCAAAGGTCTTAACACCAAGGCTAACCGCACGGCTATTGAAAAGGATGAGTTTGCGTGGCTGGAAAATGCCATGCCGATTGGGTACGCTAACCTTAAAATCATCCCGAACTATTCAACTGCTAATGTTACGTTTGGCAATCTTGTAACTACGTTAACTTCTACCAACATTAACAACGCAGATTATGCGTTAGGTTTTTGTTTAGATGGTCGGGCAGAAGCGGTTAATGTCACTACTTATTCAAAGGTAAGCATTGCGGCTGCTAGCACGTTTAGCAGTGCTGGCATTAATGTTTCTCAATGGAAAAGCGAACGTGCGCTTATAGGTGATCCCAACAACGGCATTTATTCTTGGGATGGCACTAACCTTGTATCTATTGGTTCTGTTGGATCAGTAGCTATTACCAATGGCGGCAGCAATTACACAAGCACTCCAGCAATTGTTATCTCTGCGCCTAATCAGACGGGTGGCGTACAAGCTACGGCTCAGGCGACGGTTACTGCTAATGTTGTTTCGGCTATCACGTTAACTGAGGCTGGATCAGGTTACACATCCCCGCCGACGGTCACCATTACTGGTGGTGGCGGCACTAACGCTACCGCTATTTGCAGCTTGGTTACGTTCAAAAAAGGCACAGTGTCTGTGCTGATTACTAATGGCGGTACGGGTTATACGGATGCCGCCAATATTGCTGTGACTATTTCTGGTGGTGGTGGGGCTGGCGCTGCTGGTACGGCAATTGTTGCTGGCGGTCAGATTACCCGTGTAGTAATGACCAATGCTGGTAGCAACTATACCAACAACTCCAACATTACCGTGACGATAACTGGCGGGGGAGGCAGCAATGCAACAGCCAAAGCAGTTATCCAAACAGACACGGTATCGGGCATACAAACTTTTTCTGGCAGGACTTGGGTTAGTCAAGGAAGGACTGTTACTTACTCTGCTGCTGGCTCTTATAGCGATTTTACAAGTGTTAGTGCTGGCGCTCTTACTCTGACTGACAACACGCTACACAGCAATATTATCCAGTTGCTTGCTGCAAACAACTTCCTGTACATCTTTGGTGAGGACAGCATTAACGTGTTCTCAGATGTCAGGGTGACAAATACCGGCACGACCATCTTTACCAATACCAACGTATCTGCTTCTGTAGGTACGCGGTTGCCGTATGCCATTTTCCCGTACTTCCGTTCTGTTTTATTTATGAACGAATACGGTGCTTATGCCCTGGTAGGTTCCACTACATCCAAAATTTCGGATGCGCTAGACGGGGTATTCCCCAACATTGATTTCAGCACAGCAATTATTACCGCAGGGCAAGTTCTGCTGAATAACATTTTGTGTGCGGCATTTAACATCCGGTACAACGATAGCGGTACGTATCGGTACATCCAAGCGGTGTTTTTTGAGAAAAAATGGTTTTTTACTAACCAAAACACAGCTTTGAAATTGATTACGTCCATTCCCACGGGTGGCAAGATCAATATGTACGGTACTACCGGAACAGACTTGCTGTATTTGTATTCTGATGGCGCTACAGACATATCAAGTATTATCAGAACGGCATTAATGCCGATGACAGACCCAATCAGGACAAAACAAGCCCTGAAAGTAGGTATTGAGGCCACGATTTCTAATGGCGCGGTGTTGTACACCACTATTGACAGCGAACAGTCATCCAGCCCCCCTTATACGCTTGGCAATTACGTCAATTGGCTTAATAATTTTGGTATTGCTACGCCGTGGGTGAATAATTCCTCTGCCACAATTCAGTGGATTGGTGGTCAGGGGTATGTGCTGTACAAGACAGACGCACAGCAGTGGGGTAAGTATCTTGGCATGACCGTGACTTCAAATTCAACCGGAATGGTCATCCACGGTTTTGACTACGAACACGAATTGAGAGTGAGGTTCTAAATGCCAGTACCAAATATTTTTGCAACTGCTACAACGTCAATACCGCTGTCGCAGTTGGATCAAAACTTTGCAACAACGATTACGCTTGGCAATACTGCCATTCAATTAGGCAATACGGTCACTACGCTGAACAACATGACGTTGGCAAACGTCACTGTTAGCAGTGTTGCAAGCACATTCCCTAATAATTATTTAGCAAATAGTGCCGTTACTATTGGCAATACGTCTGTTTCGCTAGGATCAACGCAAACATCGTTTGGTAACGTCACTTTAACTAACGTCACTATTTCAAGTGTTTCTACGCCAATCACAGTAGCTCAGGGTGGAACTGGATTAAGTAGCACACCAGCTAACGGCGCGTTAGATATTGGTAATGGCACAGGATTTACTCGCGCTACTTTAACTGCGGGTTCTGGCATTTCTATTACTAATGGTAGCGGATCAATAACAATTGCTACATCAGGTGGCGGTGGAACAGTAAGCAATGTCTCAATTGTCACTGCTAATGGTTTTGCCGGAACGGTTGCAAACTCCACAACCAATGCGGCAGTTACACTTACAACCACTGTAACTGGTGTACTAAAAGGTAATGGCACGGCTGTTTCTGCCGCAGTTTCTGGCACTGACTATGCGCCAGCTACATCCGGCACTTCAATTTTGTACGGAAACGGTTCTGGTGGATTTAGCAATGTAACGGTTGGATCAGGTTTGACTTTTTCTACCGGAACATTATCGGCAACTGCCACTTCTTCTACGTCCATCGGTCTTGTCCGTGCCGTTTCTATTAACTGCATTCTTCCATAAGGAGTAAATCATGCCAGCAAATACCTCCCCCATTTATTCGATTACCGGTGATGTTCAATCGGTAGCTCAGAATAACTCGGGTCTTATCGTAGGCCCTACTGCTAACACCGCACTCGACGGCACCGGTACGCTCTACAAGCTGTTTACAGCCGGTGCTAACGGTTCGTATGTTCAGAAGATTCGCTTCCGCCCTGTAGGTTCGCCTGCAGCGACGGTTTGCCGTATCTTCATTTCGTCTAGCACATCAACTAGCGCAACGAACACTTGGCTGTACGATGAAATTACGCTGCCTGCGGTGACGCTCTCGCAGACTGCTGCAACCTCAGTGTTTGAACTGCCGCTGAACTTTGCGCTGAACGCAAGCTACCTGCTGTATGTGACCTTCGGTACATCGACTGGCTCTGCCGGTACTGGTTACTCGGTCGTTTGCATTGCCGGAGATTACTAATATGTGGCGCGAAACTGATAGCTGGTTCGAGCTTCAGTTTTCTGATGGCTCACAGGGGTACGCACATCTCGGAGCTGATGGTGATTACATAGGCGTGTATCGCGCTGACGGCACTCCTGTGGGTGAAGAAAATGTGGAATACACCTGCGTCAACGACAACGCCGTAGTTCCTAGCTGGTATACGCCGGAGTAAATATGCTAGATGTATTTAACATCGCCAAACCGCAGAACTGCGACATCCAGATTTTTTACGGTAGGAAAACTGGCGCTATTCAAAGCACGAATAATCTTCAAAATTCTTGGATGAAGCCCCGAGGTGTGAGCTTTATTTACATGATGCTTATAGGTTCGGGCGGTTATGGTGATGGAACGAATGGCGGTGGTTCAGGAGCTGTAACGGTCTGGTTTGGCAGCGCGATTCATGTGCCAGACCAATTAGTAGTCATACCGGCTTATAGCTCCAATAACGTAGGAAATAACAATCCATCTACTGTTAGTAGCCGACGGGCAAGTACGACCGGAAACCCGACGCCCACAGCTTTATTAACCGCCTCATCGGCTACCACCTCAAGCGGGGCTAGCGCGATGACTGCTAATGCATTCGCTGCTTCTGGGTTTTTTCAATCAGTGGCTGGTGCAAATGGTGGAACAGGAACGCTTTCCCCTTCATCTACGACGTTTTTAAGTGGTGGCGCAGACAGCGCAGGTATAGTCCAAGCCAACTATGGTTATGGAGGAACTATTGGAAATGGTTATTTTCAACTTCAGCCGATTATTGTAGGTGTTGGCGGCACTAATCAGGCGCCTCCATATGAAGCTGGGATTGGTTGTGGCAGTGGTCAGGCATCCGCTCCGGGTGGCCCCGGTATGGTCTTAATAGCGAGTTGGTGATATGAGCTACCCAATAAATTACCCAACGCCGCAGGGCGCGAACGTACAAATATTTGGCCCTAATGGGGACAGAAATGAAACAACAACCTTTACTTGGGTAAAGCCTCAAGGAGCATCGTTTGTTTGGTTTACATTGATTGGTTGTGGTGGTTATGGGGATGGGACAAGCGGTGGCGGGTCTGGCGCGGTAACTAATTGCATGGTTCCAGCTTTTTTAATTCCTGATATTTTACGAATATATATAGCTGTTCCAAGAAGCCCAGCCCCCACAGCCCCAACTTCTGTTGTTTATCAACAAAAAGACGGTACGGGGTATACGTTACTAACCGCAGGCTCCTCTCAACAAACGGCTGCTGGAGCTGCAATGACAGCAAATTACTTTACGGCGATGGGATTTTTTCAGTCCGTAGCTGGTGAAGCTGGGTCTTCTGGAGCGGTTACGGCATCGACCACAACTTTTCTTTCTGTTGGTGGGCCGTCAGCAAGCGCTCAAGCATCAAATTACGGATATACAACAGGAACAACAGGTAATAGAAGTGGCTTTTTCCAAATGCAGCCAATAATTGTGGGGGCTGGTGGTATGGGGGCAAACGCTGCCGCTGGAGTTGGTTGTGGCTCTGGGACTACTAATCCAAATAGTGGTGCTGGCGGTTCTGGCCTTGCAGTAATAATTACATGGTGACGCGATGCTAGACGTATTCAATTTTGCTTCTCCGCAGACTGCTAACTACCAAGAATTCTATGGTGGCGGTACTGTACGCGATTGGATTAAGCCTCGCGGTGCGTCGATGGTCAGGATGTTATTGATCGGCCCGGGAGGTGGCGGCGCAAACGGCACAACAGCTATTGGTGGCGCTGGCGGCGGTTCTGGCGCAATAACTTCGTGGATAGGGCCAGCTATTTTTATTCCAGATGTTTTGCGTGTTTCTATTGGTGCTGGTGGCGCGGCTAACGACACAGCTTCAGCAACTTCAACTTTGATTATCTATCAACAAAAAGATGGAACTGGATATACGTTACTAACTGCCAGAGGGGGTGCTGGTTCAAACAATACTACTGGCGGCGCGGCTGCTGGAAGTTCAGCAAATAATAGTTTTGGTGCGTCAGGAATATATTTTAATGTGATTGGAAACGCTGGTGCGGCAGCAGCAAGCGATAGAAACAGAGTAAATACTACGTTTTTGTCTGGTGGCGCTGGTGGCTCTGCTTCTAATGGTGGCGCTGGAAATAGCGTTATTGGGCAATTTGGTTATCCAACGGTTTCAGGTGGAACGGCTACTGTAACTACTGGCAACCCTGGTGGTTCTGGATACTTTATGGTTCAGCCAATTTTGAATGCTAGTGGTGGTGCTGGTGGTGGATATGGCTCAGTCACTGGCGGTGCGGGAGGCATTGGCGGCATTGGATGTGGTGGAGGTGGTGGAGGACTCGGTGGAACAACAGCCGGTGGCGCTGGAGGCCGTGGTGGTGATGGTGCTGTATTTATATGGTCGTGGTAAGGAGAAAACATGGGAATTAATGCATTTACCAAAACCGGCAATACTGTAGTGTTTACCGCTGCAACTACTGCCCCTACGCCGGTGCAATGCTTGTCAACCACTTTAGGCGGCAATCAGTACCGTGTGATTAATGCGGGTACAGGCATTGTGTTTTTAGGCTATGGCACAACCGCAGCAGATGCAAATACGGCAGCAACAACGGTTACGAGCAGTCAGCCAGCATTTCCATTATTGCCAAACACGGATGAGATATTGACGTTTGTGCCTAATGCTTACTTTACTGGAATAACCGCTTCCGGCACGGCTGCTGTGTACATCACGCCAGGCGACGGTCTATAAGGAGCAATCATGCTAAAGGTAGCGGGTGGAGGCGTAACAACTGGTGGTCTTTCCTACCAAGGCACATGGGATGCCAATGCGAACTCGCCTACGCTAACTTCTAGTGTGGGTACGCAGAACTATTATTACATTGTTAGCGTTGCTGGAACAACCAATCTTAACGGCATTAACGATTGGCAGATCGGTGATTGGGCAATCTTTAACGGATCGGTCTGGCAGAAGATAGACCAATCCCCTGCTGTTCTGTCCGTTAATGGTCAGACCGGCGCAGTGGTTTTGACTGCGGCTAATGTTGGCGCAACACCCAACACTACCTTTGTTTTAGCGGGTACAGGCATTTCTGGTGGTGGGCAGTTGACCGGCAATGTAACGATCAACCTGGCTAACACGGCTGTCACAGCAGGAACCTACGGTACTGCTAGCCAAGTTTCGCAAGTTACTGTGGACGCACAGGGCAGAATTACCAGTGCTGCTAACGTCGCTATTGCTATTGCGAACAGTGCGGTGTCTGGCCTTGGCACGATGTCCACACAGAATGCTTCTGCGGTGGTTATTACTGGTGGCACGATCAACGCAGTGACTATTAATTCCTCGACGTTGAATAACGCAAATATCAGTGCGACAACGTCAGCAAATGCAACATTCGCAACATCAAGTTTGCCGTTAGTGCCGGAAGGGTACATAACTATCAGTATTAACGGCACAAACAAGAAAATACCTTACTACGGAGTGTAAATTGGAACCGCAGTTTTTGATTAACATTCTTTTCGCTGCTGCTGGTGCTGCTTTTGGATGGATACTGAATAGTATCTCGCGTTCTATCGTGCGTATTGAGGACAGAATTGCTGAAATGCCTATGGTGTATGTCAACCGTGACGATTACCGATCAGACATACACGACATAAAGGGAATGTTAGGCAAGATATTTGACAAGCTAGACTCGAAAGTTGACAAAACATGAACATGGACACCCTTAGCATCGTCAAATTTGGCGATAGAGATTCGCTAGGGGAGTTTTTGTTTGAAAACGGTCTACAGCACAAGTTATTCCAAGAAACCTTCATGGATCAGGGCATTTCAGTGCCTGTTTTCCCTTTAATTGACGCAAATATCGACAATTTGGACGATTGGTTACAGGTTCACCAGGTCGAACACCAAGCATTTGCAAGCCTTTTGGGGCTAAATAACCCCTTTAATTTGCTCGATACGGACTGGAATAGGGAAGAAGACTTCTACGATTGGATCGCTTCTCACCTCTATATTCACGAACAGATTGTTGCTGCTCTTGAACTGGAAAACTGATTATGGCACCCCCACCCCCAACAAATAACAATGTTGCGCTGCAACAAAGAGAGCCTATGCAGATATTAGAGTCTGCGTTGCGACGTTCTTTGGGCGATGAGGAACAAGTTGGGCGGGCATTAGGCGCTTTAGTTGAGATGTTAAAAGCGCCAGGGAATAAATTGGTTCACCTTGGCAATTCTTTGTTCTTAGTCATGGTGAAAGCGCCTGGTGAAGTAGAGGTGCATACCTTCTCAGAAGAAACCCCACAGGCACTGGCAAGAAACTTTGTTGATTTGGCAAAGTATTTAAAAAATATTAATGTCAAAAAGGCTGTGACGTACAGCGATGATCCTCGGTTTAGGAAGATTGCCGAAATGACACAGTTGCCAGTTCAGGTTGAACAATCGGTAGGCATGATGGGTGATGAGATGCGCCCTGTTTACCGCTACGTTATGGAGTTCTAAATGCCAGCCGCCCCATTACTTATTGCCGCCGCTGTTACTACTGGAACTGCTGCAACCGTTGGTGCTGCTGCTGCCGCTGCTATAGGTGTGGCTACTGTGTCAACCGCTACTGCTACCGCCATAGGCGCAGGACTAATTTCTGGTGGCATAACTGCTGTTAGTGGCGGCGATGCTGGCGACATTCTTAAATCGGCGGTGACTTCAGGCGCAACCACATTTGTTGGTGGTCAAGTTGGATCGGCAACTAGGTCGGCGCTTTCTGGCGCACCTGAAGCGGTATCTAAAACGGTTTCAGCGGCTGCTGCTGGTGGCGCTAGCAACACATTAAACGCATTAGCCCAAGGTGCAACGGGCGCAGAAGCATTACGGGCTGGCGCAGTAGGGGCTGCTGGTGCTGGCGTAGGAGAGCTTGCCTCTATAGGCGCACAGCAAGCGATTCCTGTAGATAACCGAGTTTTACAGGGCGGCATTGCTGGTGTTGCCGGTGGTGCAGCACAAGCCGCTGTGACAGGTCAGCCTGTAGCAGAAAGCGCGTTAGCTAGTGGTTTGACTACCGCTGGTTCAACTTATCTCAGCGATCAAGCAAAAGCAGATGCTGCTAAAAAAGCGCAACAAGATCAAGTGGTAGCGGCATTTATGCAGCCCACTTCACCTGGCGTGGGTACGCAGTTGGGTGACCCAACAGCATTAGCAACTCAGGCTGAATTACCTGGTTACACCGTTACAGAGTTTGCGCCTGGAACCGAGTTTACCCCTAGCGGCAAAGAACTCTCTGGAAGATTTGAACCAATAGTTGTTACTGGTGAACAAACATCAATGCCAACGGCAATTTCGCCAGTATTGCCAACAGTTATTCCTAGCAAAATAACAACACCAACTAAAACAACACCAGCAACAGCACCGGCGGCTGCTGGCGGGGGAGCAAGAACTTCTTCTGGAGCGCCCACGTTAACTTATGCTGGCCCTGTTCAGCCTGAATATGGCCCACCAGCATCAGGTAGGCAAACACCAATCGCAGCGCCTAGCGGTGGCGCTGGAGGGGGCGGCGGTGGAGGTGGTGGAGGTGGAGGTGGTGGCGCTGTCACCATATCAGCCGCACCAACAGCACCAGCCAATGTAACGCAGCAAATTTTAGATTTAACCGGCATACGGCAACCACCAACGCCAAGATTGCCTGAAGTCACTGTCACTGGTGAATTAACACCTAGCTTGCCAGAAGTAACAGTAACGGGAGAAGAAGAACTTGGAAGATTGCCAGAGGTGGAGGTAACTGGCGAGGAGGAAATGGGAAGGTTGCCAGAGGTAGAAGTTACTGGCGAAGATGAAATTGCATCTCAAACATTCCCATTAAGTCCAATTAAGCCTAGCGGAAATGTAACCCGTGAACTTATTGATTTCTTGTTTGTTGGTGGTGGTGCAAAACCTTATTTCTTGCAGCCTGGGCAGATGCAGCCAGGGTCTAGTGCGTTAGCGCAAGCGTTGGGTGTGGGTGATCCTGGTGCTTCTTATTTAGGCAAGAAGGGTAAGGAAAGAAGACCTGTTTGGAATATTGAATCGCTGAAATTGAAAGACGAATTAGGTGGAGATT
>Ga0214923_10007431_pt1 | contig 11947 bp, 11 predicted proteins | sample LL1510_MetaG_FD_177993 | JGI IMG/M metagenome (GOLD analysis project Ga0214923, IMG submission 177993) | Freshwater microbial communities from Lake Lanier, Atlanta, Georgia, United States - LL-1510 | ecosystem: Environmental > Aquatic > Freshwater > Lake | place: USA: Georgia | collected... | reverse complement strand
ATTTATATTATGATTATTGAAACCAGTTGTCAATGGACTATATTGTAGTCCTTGATTTTGTCCTAATTTACCAGTAGCGTCATATGGCATTACATCTTTTGTTAAACATTCGTCTTGTTTAGTTGGTCCAGGATTGCAGCCATAACAGTCAATATCTGAAGTGCATTGTTCTCTGGTTATTGCACATTGAGCTTTAGGACCGCAAAAGTTTTGACAACTAACAGGGTCGTTAATAGGTAAATTGACATTATGGCTATATAATGGTGAATTATAATTGTTAAATCCTTCCATGTGAGTAAATATAAAAAATAAATAAACAATATAAACAATCAATAAACTAACAAAAGCATAATAAAATGCATTATTTAAGTGCATATATATAATTTAGATTTTATTATATATATTTATTATAAATGTCTGAAACAGAAAATACAAATGCAATTGATGAAAAAAAAACAGAAGAAACAAATAATGGCTCTCCAGATTATAAAGCATTTATAAAAAATTATATGTCAAGTATTATATTTACTATAGGATTTTCAGTATTTATTATTGGTAGCTTGGGATTATACACAACAAAAGTGGCTCAGGCAAATATTTTACCTGACAATGTTGAATTGGCTCCATATACTGTGTTTGACCGTGTTGTAAAAGATATACCAATTGATATAAATATTATGCGTCCATCCTTTTTATCTGAGAATGTAGAGACCGTTTCTCAAAAAGCAATATTTAATTCTCAAGAATATTTAGATAGTTTTAGAAATAGTTTTTTATGTTCTCTAAAAAAGAATGCAGATCCAAATGGTGGATTATTTGCAAACGCACCATTATATTTTTCAAATGTATATGACAACATTGTTGCTGTCAATTTTTTAATGATTAATAACGTTTTCCTTTATTTAAGTTACTTGCCTGAATCAATAATCATGTTAGTATATGGATTATTGGGTATATTTGTTTGGATAGGCTTATATTTTATGAATCTATTTATTAGTATATTTTATCATTTTATAAGTATACCACAATTGTTTAGAAGTGGTGAAGAGGATAAATGGGAAAATAATGAAAATATATCTTTTTTAAGAATAAGTAAATTATTATTATTTTGGTTTGTTTGGGTGCCAATAGGATTATTATCGACTTTTATTGTTCCTATATTTTTTACATTATATGGATTAATAAGTCCTTTATTTGCAACATATACTATAAATAAAACGAACAAACCTAATGGGGTATTTGATTTTATAAAAGATACATTTGCTTATAAAAAGTTTTTCTTTTTTATTCTTGCTACAATAAGTTTATTTTCAAATGGTAATAAGTATTTAGGTTCAAGTGCATTAATAGGTATAGTTATTGCTGTAGCATTTGCTTATTTTATTGGATTATATAGTAATGACATTCAAGAACCAGGTATAAACAATTTTACAGCTAAAATAAGACAGAGTGTGAAACAGGCAACTGTTGAAGATATTGACACATCAAATCCACTACTAGTGGAAATATGTAAACCAATACCTGTGGCTGATAGTATTGAAAATGGTGTTTATAGACAAGTAAAAAAACCTATGGTGGAAGATGATATAATAAATGGTGGACAAATGCTAAATGGACAAATGCTAAATGGACAAATGCTAAATGGAGGTAAAAAAAGAATAGAAAAACCAACGAAAAAATATAATATAAGGTTGGTATAAACGATTTAAATATAAATTAAGTATATTTAAATCATGGGAAAAAATAAAAAAAACAAATCAAACTCAAATTTGTTGCCATTTGTTAGTTTGTGTACTCCAACATTTAATCGAAGACCGTTTATTCCATTTATGATAAAATGTTTTGAACATCAAACATATCCAAAAGAACGTATTGAATGGATAATTGTGGATGATGGCACTGACCCAATAGAAGACCTTGTGTCACATATACCGCAAGTCAAATACTTTTACAATGCTGAAAAAATGGTGTTAGGACATAAGCGCAATTTTATGCATAGTAAATGTAGCGGTGACATAATTGTTTATATGGATGATGACGATTATTATCCGCCAGAGAGAATATCACATGCGGTAGAAATGTTGCAACAAAATCCAAATTATTTAATAGCTGGTTCATCCGAGATGCATATATATTTTGATTCAAGAAATACAATGTATCAATGCGGACCATATAAAAAATATCATTCTACAGCGGCAACATTTGCGTTTAAAAAAGAATTATTACAAGAAACAGAATATGATGATAGTATTGCATTTGCTGAAGAACATAAATTTACAAAAGGATATTCAATTCCTTTAATACAATTAGACCCCAAAAAATCAATATTGGTATTTTCTCATAGACATAATTCATTAAATAAGGAGAAGTTGTTAGAAAATCCAGAGCATGCAAAGGTAATATTGTCTCGGTATGCAGTAGATGATTTCATAAAGGACCCAGTGTTAAAACAGTTTTATATGTATGATATGAATAGATTGTTAGAGGATTATGAACCTGGAAGACCTGAACATAAACCAGAAATGTTGGAACAAGTTAAGAAAAGGGAAGAAGATATTGCACGTAGAAAATTAGAACATGAGAAGATGATGGAAGATAAAGAAAAAATATTGGCACTAACTAACAAATATAATAATAATAATGTGGCAATAAATATATTGCGTTCAGAATACGAACAGAAGTTAGCAGATAAAAATATAATAATAAATGAGTTATTAAAAAAAGTAAAGCTATTAACACTTGAGCTCGCAACATATAAAAATATATAATAAATCAATATAAAGATTATAAACTATATAAATATAATATGGATGAATTTGGTCAAGAACTCAACCTTGCAGTAGATGCTATAATCCAAACAAAGACGAAAACTGACTCAAATTACGAGTATTATAAGATTCCTTTTAATAAGGGGTGGAGGGATAATAAATTTTATAAGGTTATTACGATAGAAAACTATGGTTCAGGACAACAAGGTTCTAGAATTAGAAATGCAGAAACAGGGCAGAGATATCCTTATTTAGTAGGTAGTTCTGACGAAGCATTGTTATTTAAGGTAGCTGATGCGACAGGTCGCAATAAGAGGAAGGAACGATTGGCGTTGTATTACGATTCTCCAGAGCAATTTGAGAATCATCATTTTACGATGGTGAACCAATCAGTTAAAGATAAATGGTATGAAAAAAATATGAGTGCACGAAGAAGATATTTAAGAGATAATTAATTCCACTTTTAAGAAAAGTGGAGCAAAATATGTATTCCACTTTTAAAAAACCAAAATATATATTTTAAAACAACTTAAAGAACCAAAATATATATTTTAAAACAACTTAAAGAACCAAAATATATATTTTAAAACAACTTAAAAAACCAAAATATATATTTTAAAACAAATACTTTTTATTCAATAATAATATCATCATCTATAATTATATCTTCAATTTCTGCTGCATTTTCATTTGTATATTTATCAAGATATTTGTATATGCGATTAATATCTAATTTAGTAATATCATGATTTTCAAATAATAATAATATTTCATTATCAGAATACTTATTTTTTAAGTCCAAGAAAAATGCAAACATATCATTTTTATCCATAGATAATTCCTGACATAAATTTTGAATAAATGTATAATTATTATATTCGGTTGAATATTTTGTTAGAACCTTTGTAAATCGTACTTCTGTTGGATTAAAATGTTGTTTTTTTTTTGAAGGATATTCATTATGATAAATTTGATTATTTTTAAATGTTTTAATAAGTGAACTCATTTCATTAAATTGCCATATTTGTTTTTGAAATGTGACCCTATCAATATAATCAGCAAAACACATATTATTTAATAATTTTAAGTAAAAAGGAATAGACTCATGCTTTTTCATTTTTCCCAAAACATCTATAATATTTTCATGCCATAATAATCCAACACTTGTCCTATCTGTTTCGTTCATTATTGTTAAATGTTCTTCAATAGGATAATGAGTATTAATTAATTTTTTAATGATATTTCTTTTATCATCATTATATGATTTCATTAAAAATATATTTTGAATAATACTGCTGTTAAGCATATTTTGTTTATTTTTATATAATTCATAAATAGTATTTAATTTTCTTAAATCTCCTTGAACAAAATCGATAATATTTGACTTAATTGTTTCATCAATTAATTCAGGCATTAATTTATTTATTATAGATAATACTTGAGGTTTTGTAGGAGACTTTAATTCTATTACATGACAAACCTTCATAAGTTCTTTAATTTTTTTATCAATATGATAGTTTCCAATGCAAATAATCGGATTTGAAGTAATTTCCTCAAGTCGCTGTTTTTTTGTTTTTTTTGGTCTTATAATTTTAATTAATGAATTTATACCACCCTTATCTCCATTATTCATTCCGTCAATTTCGTCCATAATAATAGCTATCGGCTGTATTTTTTTGTAGAACATACTCATAACATTTTTATCCGACATATTATGTTTTGTTATAGTATCAATTATATTTTTATTTCTTATATCACCAGCATCATATTTAATAATATCATAACCTAATTCTTTAAGAATATTAGTTACAAAATTTGTTTTACCAGAACCGGGATCTCCATGTACATAAATTCCTTTTTTTGTTGTTAATTCGTGCTTATTTTTCTGAAAGTCTTGTAGCATTAGTTTAAAATGATTCACTTCAGAATCCCTATTTAACATAGCATTCATATTTACGCCTTCCATCTTATATATTTAATATTGTTCTTTTTATGTTGATTTTTATTTAAACCTAGTATTTCAAATAATTCTTTAATTAATTTTCTACATTTTATTGATTCATTATCAAGAGCATATGTATCTAAAAATATCAAATAATTTAAAAAAATACGGTCTTTATAATAATATTCTTTCATATTTATCCATCTATAGTAATTTTCAACTAACAAACGACTAAAAATAAAATCATGATCACGTCTTATTATTGTGCGAATATAGTCTTCTATTTTTTTTGGATTAATAAATTTTTTTACTAGATCATGCTCTGTTATGTATGTTTGTTTATTCAAGAATATGGTAACTTTTTTTGGCATATATGAATATATTTCATCACATAATGCTTCAGGTAATTTAATTATATTTTTAAACAAATCACATGTATTTTTAGAAAAAATAATATTTACCATATAATAAATATTATAATTTAAATTTAAGCCATTTTATATAATACAATTTGATAATTTGATAATTTGATAATTTGATAATTTGATAATTATGTTGTAGTATCACATGGATTCTGAACACCTGATGTAATTCCATCCCATGTTACATTACATGAATTAGCCCATTTATATTTAGAACATGTTCCATTGCTATCTGTAAATGGAGATTGATTAAAATTCATTGTATTGTCTTTACCTTTTTCAGGTATATTACATCTTCCTAAACTATGGGAATTAAAACATGCTTCTCCATTTCCGGACATATCAACCCAATAATCAGGACAATCACCCACAATCGGAGGCCATGATTCTTCATATGATGCATTGGATAATGCCATACCAATAACAACTAATATAAGTATTAATGTAATAGTTGCTATTGTTAATACAATCTTTTGAAAACTCATTATATAATATACTTTTAAAAAATATAGCAAAATTTTATAAAAATATAAAAATTAAATTATATGAATGTATTATAATATGAATACTAAAAGTTTTAATGGAAGAGTATCAAATGGAAGAGTATCAAATGGAAGAGTTGACATTATTAATAAAACGCAAGGACCTGATATAACTAATTTATTTGCAATGTATGATAAAATTCCTGCCAATCAATGTGCTACATTTAGGGAACCTACCTTGGGGCAATGGGATGAAACACCTTTGTCAAAAGCTTATTTTTCAAAAGATAATATTCAAATTGTCCAAAACGGCATTCGAGCAGGAGTTTATAAAAAATCTAATGGACAATATGTTGTTGCTCCTCAAGATTGTGATGCATTAAAGGTAATTATGAGAAGTGTGTTTTTACAAAATGCCACTAATCAGCCACAGAATATAGCAGGACAAGTAGAACAACTTAATAATATTGTATTAGAGTATTGCATTCATCACGTGTATTCTGAAGCACAAGGTTATATGAAATATTTATATGATGTTAGTACATTGGCGGTTCCAATGGCTACACCTATTGTCGAAACACAAAAAGATAAAAATAATTATTTAATGCCAAAATGGTTTTAAGTCAGGAAACTGATAAAAAATTGAATATTATAAATATATTAGAAATATATTAGAAATACCTTTATAATATTACACTATGGATTTAATAAATACAGTAAACAATATTCTCCAACCTCACTTTTATTTAGTAGATGACCCCTATAGCAATACGACTGTCACTAATTTTGAACAATTAATTGGATGCAATAGATTGTTTTGGAAATTAAATGGAAAAAATAAACGATTAATAAGTGCGAATAAACAAAATGAATTATTAGAAATGGTAAAACAATTAAATTTAGGTAAAGTAGAATTATTTAGTTGCATTGGACTGGGCAAATATTTAATTTTAGAACTATTCTAATTGAATTGTCTTTTTCTTAGAAGATTTTGTTGTCTTTTTCTTAGTTGTCTTTTTAATATCCTCATTTTGTGACTGAATTCTTTCTAAACGATAATCACTATATTCATTTTCTAAAGCAGTTAATTCTTGCAACCACATTTCTTGTATAGTTGTTGATTTTACATGTAGTAATTCGTTGTTCTTATTATCACGTTCATTTAATAACCTTTCCACATTTTCTTCAGTTACGGAATCCATAGGCATTTTAACCAAATACTTAAAATCTTCGTCATCATCTACAGTATCGTAATCTTTATCATTCAATATATCAATTATTTCTTGCTTCTTCTTTTTTCGCAAATCAATAGTGTCATTTAATAATTCTTGAATATATCTTGATTTATTTGATAATATTAATAATTCTTTTTCTAATGTTTTAATTATAAACTCTTTTCTGTCTTCATAATGTTCCAGACGAATAGTATAATAATCATCAATAATTTCTTCTACATTATCATATTTTGTTAATTTATCATCAGCATTAAACAAATTCATATTTGTTGTTGAACTTGTGCTACATAATTTCAACAACTTTTCTAAACCATTAATCCCATGTTCATAATTTACAGCTAATAATTCAGCTAATTTACCCTTTGAAAATGTAATAGTAAAATCAATTGTTGAATCCGTGCAATTTTCCAACACTTCTTTTACTATTGGAGGTAGCTTTTTAGTCTTTTTCTTTTTGTCGTCTTTACTATCATCGTCGTTATCTTCTTTTGTCTTACCTTTTTTTGTCTTACCTTTTGCTTTATCTACATCAGTTTCAGTTTCCAGTTGTAATTTATCCAGTAATTCTTTAAAATCTTCAGTCCAATAACCAACAGGTAATTCGATTACCCAAATTTTATCTTCTCCCAAAATCTCATACTTACCTTTAAACATAAACTTGCTATCACTTATTTTGACAGTTTCACCAGTAAATCCCTCATAATATGGCATAAACTCAATATCATCTGTATCAATTTCTTGCAATTTATTTTTTAAGTAATGAATTATAGTTAATGGATTATAACACATAATTTCAGTGCTAAAACCAGTACCGATTCCCTTAGTTCCATTTACCAAAATCATCGGAATAATTGGAACATAAAATTGTGGTTCAACTGGAGTTCCATCATCATTTAAATAATTTAATATTGCATCATCTTGCTCTGGAAAGATTAGCCTAGCTATTTTCTCCAATCGTGTAAATATATATCTTGGACTTGCTGAATCTTGTCCGCCTTGAAGTCTTGAACCAAATTGTCCTGATGGAAATAGCAAGTTAATATTATTTGAGCCAACAAAGTTTTGTGCCATTCCAACAATTGCCTTATTTAAGCTCTCTTCACCGTGATGATAACAAGAATGTTCTGAAACATAACCTGAAAACTGAGCCACCTTAATTTCGGAATTTAACCGCTTTTTAAACGCACTAAATAAAATCTTTCTTAAACTGATTTTAAGCCCATCCATTAGATTAGGAATGCTACGATCACAATCATATTTTGAAAAGTGTATTAATTCTTTGTTTATAAACTCTTCATAAGGAATCAGTTGTTTACTTGTATCAGCGAAGCTCTTTCTATCATAAATGGTTTCCAGCCAATTTTTTCTGTCATCTGCACGCTTTTTATTAAATACCATATCAATTGCATTTGTGCTTGCTACACCAGTATGCTGAAACCCAACAAATTTTTTCTGTTGAAAATACTCCCGAAATTCTATTTTTGTAGAAGTTCCTAAACCTTTGTAATATTTAATAGACCAACCCTTTGTGTTATTTGCATTTTTCCATGCTTCATATTCGCCGTCATTATAAAACATTAAAATCTGTTCGCCTTTTTTTGCCTTTAAAATAGGTGTATTCATAAAGCGAATGAATCCAGGAATTTCGCACAAACTAGGCCATTCGCTTTGAAACATATTAATACCCAATCCTTTAATATGAGAACCATCCAAATCCTGATCTGTCATAATTATAACAGAACTATATCTTAAACGCTTATAAACATCTTCCATTGTTTCATATACTTTTCCAGTTTCCAATCCAAGTATCTTTTTAATTTCAGTAATTTCATTATTTGCCGTGATTTTTGCTACCGATTCTCCGCGAACATTCATTAATTTACCCTTTAAAGGATAAACGCCAATTGTATTACGGTCTTCTGCTGACAATCCGGAAATAATGCCAGTTTTTGCCGAATCTCCTTCACATAAAATGAGAATACAATTATTTGCTTTATCTGTGCCTGCAAAATTTGCGTCAACTAATTTTGGTATTCCACGAATGGATCTGCTTTTTGTTCCATCAGTTTTCTTCGCTGCCTTAGTTTCCTTAACTTCGGTAATTGCACACGCAGCTTCCATTACGCCCATCTTAGCAACCTTTTCAATAAATGTATCGCTGACAGCACAAGTTGAACCAAATTTTGAAACGGGAGTATTCATAAAATCTTTGGTTTGACTATCAAATGCTGGATTTTCAATATCACAACGAACAAATAATATTAGCTGTTCTTTGATTGCACTTGGATTTACTTTTATCTTCTTCTTTTTTTCAATATATTCACCCACTTTTTTTGTTATTTGATTTAATATATATTCTACATGTTTTCCGCCTTTAGAAGTATAAATGCCATTCACAAACGATACTTGAACAAATTCACTTTTAGGTGTTAATGCTACTGCATATTCCCAACGTTCGTTTGGTTTTTCATAAACGCGCGGTGCTTCGCTTTTTTCGCCAATATACAAATTAATATATTGCTCAAAGTTTTTAGTTGGAATAATAGCTGAATTATATTTAACTTTTATTGTTTTATCAGTCACTGCAGATATATCATATACTCGTTTTTTCAACAAAGCAATCATATCAGTATTTAAACCATTTATTCCTAAGCGTTGATAATCTGGTTTAAAGGTAATTTTTGTATATGGTTTTGCTTTGCTTGCTTTAGTAATTCGTGGCTCACCAATTATATCCAAGTTATTACTGAATTCTTGTGTATATTTTAAACCACGAATATGATCAACCGTTTCAATTTGACCATATGTAGACCAAATTAAGACAAGTTTGAAACCAAAACCATTTTTACCACCAACAATCTTTTTTTCTTCTTTATTATAATTTGTGGATGTTCTTAAATGTCCGAATATTAATTCGGGCACCCAAGTTTTATATTCCGGATGCTGAACTACATCAATACCGTTTCCATCATTTACCATGATAATGGACCCATCTTCTTTAATTCCGATATCAATATAAGTAACAGGCAACGATTTATCTACATTTGCTTCAATTTTTGACTGCATTCTGACAACATGATCTCTGCAATTCACGATGCCTTCATCAAACAATTTAAACAAACCAGGATTATAGTTAATATTCTTTTCGATAATCTTGTCACAAGCATCGTTCATTATCCACATATTTGCATCCACATTTTCAACAGAACCGATATAAGTATCTGGATTGTCCAGAATATGCTGTTTATCGGTTTTCTGCTGAACGTCAAAATATAACGTATTGTCGTCTGTGGCGCTCATAATTTTGGATTATATAATTTGTCTAATTGTTTTTAAATCATTTCAATTTTATTTTTATTTTATTTTTTTTGTGTCTTAGTGCGTTTACTTTTACGTCTTTTTGTTCGTTTTTTTTTATATCCGCCTTTACTAGGACACTTTATAGCAATGTTATTAAACATGTTGGTAGCTAAATCAATGTACATATTATTTGTTAGATCAATAATTAAATTAACTGGTTCACCAAAATTTTTATCATTTTTAAGACGCGCCGCCATTGCTTCTTCATCTTCTTCTTCATCTTCATCTAACTCGTATGCATCAATATTATCATAAAAATCTTTTGCGTCATCATATTTAAGTGTTTCGTTTGTCAAACCATTTTCATCCATATATTCCTCTAGTTTATCATTATTTGCATGAAAATACTTTACCATTATATATATTGATGCTGGATTTACTGCTCTTGATATAATACTATTAATACGTTCTTCATTATATATTACATATTTACTTAGCAAAATTAGAGCAGAGCGTAATAATAAATTATATTTATTTCCTTCATAAATTTCTTGCGTTTTTGAAGAAAATTCTAAAGAATTGTCTCGACCAATTTTACAAGAAATACTTGATATACAAACATTATTATAGTTTAGACAAATAACAAAATCTACTTTACCTGTTTTATCATAAGTCATATCTAGTAATTCGCTAGTTAGTTCATTTCCAGAATATAGCTGAATAGATAACACACCACCACACAAGTGTTTTAATTTATTATTTAGTTGCAATAATTGCCTTCGAGTTCTTGTTAAATTTAGTTCCATAATATATATATATATATATTATAGTTATTTATATGACAATTTATAATAATAATAGATTTACGCCTGGCAATAAAGCAAATTTGCGTGCATATATTAATAAAGCATTTATTAGACAATATTATAACTCACAAGCAGATGATGATTCACTATGTGGTTGCATTCAACAAAAAGTAAATTCTGTTAAACAAGGATGGAATGATCCTTCTCAAACCGAAAATACTCGAATTTCTCAAGCATTAACAGGAACTTTAGGAGGAAAAATTACATTTGGAAACGGAAATAAACCAGTAATAATTAATTACCTAGGCGGCACTGAAGGACAATCTGGTGGAATTCCAAAACCCTTAAGAAATAAATTTTAATGCGTTAAATGTTTTTTGTATTAGACCTATTTTATTTAGACATATTTTTTTTCTTTATTTATTATATAATGACTCATATACCCACAATTGGTTCTCGTATTCAAGTATATCGTGGACACGCTAAAAAAACAAGCGGTGGACTAACTCGTTCTGATTTAATGATGAATAAACACGGACGCGTTGTTTCAAAGGCTAAACACTTAACAGCTAAAAAGGAAATGCGACTTTTGAAACACGGTTATGGAACAAAGAAAGGTAAATTTGGTTATGTAAAGATTGGAAAAGGAAAGAAATCTAGATCTAGAAAAATGAGAGGAGGTAATGTGAATTATAAAATGTCTCCTCTTGATTTAAATGAAAGTGCTGGAGCTGGAATCACTGATTTTGGAAGTGGATCAACTGATGTTCAATTACGTGCAGGAATGGCAGGTGGTTCTGGAATGAAACCAATGCTTAACCAAGGTTCGGCTAATTGGAGTGGCGACAACTCTGATGGCACTGGAATGACTGATTTTGGTAACAGTTCTGTTGGCGTTCAAATTGAAGCTGGTATGGCTGGCGGTAGAAGAAGAAGACGAACTAGAAGCAGGTCAATGGCACAGAGAATGGCTTTAAGCAAGAGCAGATCAA
>Ga0214923_10007430_pt1 | contig 11948 bp, 12 predicted proteins | sample LL1510_MetaG_FD_177993 | JGI IMG/M metagenome (GOLD analysis project Ga0214923, IMG submission 177993) | Freshwater microbial communities from Lake Lanier, Atlanta, Georgia, United States - LL-1510 | ecosystem: Environmental > Aquatic > Freshwater > Lake | place: USA: Georgia | collected... | reverse complement strand
TATGGAATTACTAAAAAAGATTATTACTTATATAAAAATAAAATAACGTCTTGTTCAATTAATTCATATATTTGAGCAATAAGCAATTAATTTTTAATAAGTTATGCGTTACATTTCAATTATTACAGTTCTCTTTTTGAGTTTGTTTTTAAATGCTATAAACGATTGTTTTGCACAATGCCTTCAAAATCAAGGAACAGTTAGTATTGACATTACTCCTGATAGCTATCCAGCTGAGTCGACTTGGTTACTTTTTGCCAATAACATTCAGATAGCCAATGGCACAACAAACGACACTACTATTTGCGTTGACACTACTTCATGTATTCGTTTTGAAATGCGTGATAGTTATGGCGATGGAATTTGTTGTAATTATGGGCAGGGTTCTTATGTGGTTCTATGGAATGGTAATCAGGTAGCTACAGGAGGACAATTCACAACTATTGCATCCCATTCATTTAATTGTCAACCCGGAGCGATTTGCACAACCCCTATTGTAATTAATACAGGAAATTATACCGCACCCAACCCAAATACATACTATTCTTTTACACCCGACTCATCCGGTATGTATTCGATTACAACATGCGATTTAACTACTTGTGATACAAAATTATGGATCTACGACCATTGTAACAATTATTCTTACAATACCGATAATACTGGTACACTTTTCTATAATGATGACAATTCTATATGTGGAACAAGAGCCGACATAAACGCTTTTCTATCAGCAGGCACAACCTATATAATTCGAGTTGGAATGTATGGAACTTCAAGCTGCGTTGGTGGAATTCCATTTTCGATAATATACGATGGTCCTTTAGTGGGATGTATGGATTCAACGGCTTGCAATTACAATCCTGATGCGAATGCACCTGGGGTTTGCTATTATTATCCTAATCCCAATTGTCCAGCAGGGCCAGATTTAACAATTATTCAAAGTGATATTCAAAATTCGCTTGAAATTAGACAAGAATATGCTGCAAATTGCATGGTGGAGGAGGGTTGTATGAATGGATATGGAGTAAGAACCGTATTGGCTTTTGACACACATATTAAAAACATTGGTGATATGGATTATTATATTGGAAACCCAGCTAATAACCCTAGTCAATTTACCTTTCAAAATTGTCATGGACATGCGCATTATGAAGGCTATGCAGACTATATATTATATACAATGGATGGTCAGAACATTCCAATTGGACATAAAAATGGATTCTGTGTTTTGGACTTAGAATGTTCAGATGGAGGTACGGCACAATATGGCTGTGGGAACATGGGAATAACGCATCAATGTGGTGATATTTATGTACGCTCTTTGGATTGCCAATGGATTGACATTACTGATTTAGATACTGCTCAATATATTTTAGCAGTCAAAGTAAATTGGGACCAATCTCCAGATGCCCTCGGACATTATGAATCCAATTATCAGAATAACTGGGCACAAGTTTGCATTCGAATATCTGAAACAAATGGCGTGAAAAGTTTTACATTATTACCCAATTGTTCACCTTACGTGGATTGTGAAGGAGTCATGTATGGAAATGCCCAACTCGACTGCGAAGGAAATTGTAATGGAACAGCAAAAAAAGGCGATTTAGACGTAAATGGTGTTTCTGAAAATGCTGACGTACTTTCTTATTTAGAACATGCTGTAAAAAACAATTTAGCTGCAACTTCTTGCAACGATTTATCAGCCGATGGTAAAGTAGACGTTTGGGATGCTGGCTTATTAATGAACTGTCTGCAAAATGGTGCAAGTAACAACTCAGAATGTGTTCTACCTAATTCGGTAATAAATGTGCAACAAACAGTGAGTGTTGGTGAAATTGAAGTGTACACGGATTTTGCTAACAACACGTCAGGCTTAATGGACATAAAAATAAAAAATCCAATGAATGAAGTCAAAGGTTATGAATTAAAAATTAGTGGCGCTACAATTACTGGAGTCGCAAGCTTAATTGATTTAAGTCAATATCCTGCGGAGCTTTACTTTGATAGCATTACGAATGAAATTGCTTGTTTATCTATTGTAGATAGTTTGATTCCTAAGTTCGCAAATTTTACGCCTTTCTTGAGAGTATATTTATCTGATATGTCTTCAGAAATATGCTTAGACTCCGTAATTAAAGTGTTAAATAAACAAGTTGAGCCAGTAAATACTCAAGTTTTAAATCAATGTATACAAGCTCAAACCGCAGGCATTTCTGAAAATGTGGATGCTTACGCGCTTCAAATTTTTCCTAACCCAACTTCAGATCTTGTAACAATTTCATTTCCTAAAACTAATGAAGCGTTGAATTTGAGCATTTTTGATGCTTTTGGTAAAATTGTTTACCAAGAATTCTTGAAAGACGCAAACGAGATTAAAGTTAGAACCGCTAAGTTTAGCAATGGAATTTACACCGTTCAGTTGAAGTCTAAGTCTTTTTCGATAAACAAAAGATTGATCAAGTATTAAGATAAATTACGTTTTCAAATCCAATTTTTTATATTATCGAAATTAGCTTTGATCCTTCCATGTAAAATAATTTCGTTGTTGAACGGGTCGATTTTCTTCTATTTCAGTGTATGGCTCGCAGGGTAGGAGCGAGGTATGACAATCTGCAGGTAGTTGCTGGTACAACTTAGTTCCTTCCGCTTTCCAAGCAATCATTTCATTGCTCACTTCCTTTATGATTTTCGCTGGATTTCCAACAACCAAACTTCTTGGTGGAATGTGCATATTCGCTGGAACAAAACTTAATGCACCAATTATACTATCTTTTCCGACTAACACATCGTCCATTACTACGGCATTCATTCCAATCAAACAATTTTCTTCAAGGATTCCCCCATGAATAATGGCTCCATGACCAATATGTGCACCTTTTTTCAAATGAACCGTTGTACCTGGAAACATGTGAATCGTACAATTTTCTTGCACATTACAACCATCTTCAATGATAATTTGGCCCCAATCACCGCGAATTGCTGCACCTGGTCCGATGTACACATGTTCACCGATAATCACATTTCCAGTAACAGATGCTTGCGGATGCACAAAGCTAGAAGGTTTCACTACTGGAATAAATCCGTTAAAAGCGTATATGGCCATTATATTATGTTAAATAGAGTTAATTATTTTGATTCCTCACTTAAATTTGCTCAAAAATACAATTATGAAAAAGATTTTATTGTTCTGTCTATTGTTTTTATCTGTGAATATTATCCAAGCACAAAAACGTTTATCGAATAAGGAGTTTAAAACAATGATGAAAGAGAAAGGTGTACAAATTGTAGATGTACGCACAGCTAAAGAAGTTGCGGAAGGTAAAATAGAAGGCTCTATAAATTTCGATTATTTCTCGCCAATGTTTTTAGAAATGTGTACATCCAAATTAGATAAGAATAAACCCGTGTTGGTGTATTGCGCAGCAGGTGGTCGCAGTTTAAACGCCGCCAAAGATTTGAAGAAAGCAGGTTTTAAAAAAGTGTATGATTTACAAGGAGGATACGATAATTGGAAGGAGTAGAAATTCAACAAAAATGATTTTCTTTCAATTTATTGATTAATTTAGAATAATATTTAATCGCTATGAAAAACACTCTTATTCTTTTTTTATTTATTGTTTTATTTTCATGCTCAGAAAAGACTGTTACTAATGAAGATAAGGCTAGACAAAGTATGACTGACTATATTAAATTAAATATTGATAAAAACAGCAGGTTAGACAGCATTTCTAAACCGAAATTGAAGGCTTTGTTACAAATAGATGCACTTGAGTTAAAATATAATTCAATACAGTCTAATGCAGAGAAGCAATTGAGTTTAGTTAAGGATCTTCAAAAAGAGCTTGAATTATTGTTAACACTTGAAGATGAAAGTTTAATTAGCATAAAAAAGAAAGATCTTGCAAAAGAAATTGAATTATTGCAATCAATGTTAAAAAGTAGAGATATTGTTTATGAAGACATAAAGAAATCGGAGAATAAGAAGTCTGATTATTACTTAGCAAATGCTACAGCATATTTCAATTATAAAGGAATGGCTAAAGAAATGGAGGTAAGTATTCCATTAAACAAATCTTTCACTGTAATCGATCCACAGGATATAAAATAGAAGTAATGTTTAATAGTTTTTTTATTGAACAACATTCTATTTAACATAATATTAATTATAATACATATAAAATCAAATCTTAACTCTAAACTGTAAATATTCTCTTTTTCGCAAAAATTTCTTAAAACAATTGTTGGTAGCTGAATAAATAATACATTCGTAATTAAAACTACATGTCATGAGTGATTATTTTCAAGAAGGAAGTTATTCTTCCAACATTGCACGCGAGTTTATTCGCAACGTTTACACCTTTATGTTTGGTGCTTTAGGTATTTCTGGAGCTATAGCTTATTTAGTTGGAGCTAATCAAGAAACCTTTTTCTCGTTATTTGTAACTTCAACAGGCTCTGTATCTCCGCTATTTTGGATAGTAACATTTTCACCAATGCTAATTGTTTTTGCAATGAGTCTTGGGTTTGAAAGACTTTCTATGCCAGTCATGTTAATTCTTTTTATTACTTATTCAGTTTTGATGGGACTTAGTTTATCTTCCATTTTCATTCAATATTCAATTGGAACCATTGCTTTAGCATTCGTGTCCGCTGCAGTTTCGTTTGGGATTATGGCCGTTTTGGGGTATACGACGAAAACGGATTTAACCAAGTTTGGAAGCTTATTGTACATGGCCTTATTTGGCGTCATCATTGCAATGCTTATCAATTTTTTCATGCAAAGTGGAACAATGGACTACATTATCTCGGTGATTTGTGTCTTTATTTTTACAGGATTGGCAGCCTATAAAATGCAAATGTTAAAAGAATTAGCACATAACAGTGAAATGTCACCCGAACAAAGGAGTAAAATGGAATTATTTGGAGGATTGACATTGTACATTACATTTGTGAATCTTTTTCTTACTCTACTTCGTTTATTCGGAAATAGAGATTAATTGTACAAAAAGTTATCAAAATCCCGATTGTTCAAAAGAATTTTCGGGATTTTTTGTTTTCTAATCGTTTGCTTTGGAAACATTTTCTAATTTTGATAAAAAATTGAAAGCTATGTCTGATAACTTTTTCGAAGGATCTACTGCCGCTATTGGAACTATTTACACGATTGTTTTGTTAAGCATTCTTGTTTCAATCCTTATTTGGGGATAAGCCAACAAAAGCAGTTATAATAACTTTTTTACTATGCTGTTCAATACCATTTTTTCATGGTACATAGGAAAACGTGTATCTCGTATTGAGCTTTATAGACAACAAGCCATTTTATCGCAACATAAAGTATTAAAGCACTTACTCGATAAGGCGACAAAAACCTTTTACATAAAGCAATTTTCTTCTCATCTTTTACATTACAATTCTTTTGTTGAAACTATACCACTCAGTGATTATGGTACTTTAAAATCCTACATTGATCGCGCCATTAATGGTGAGGAAAATGTACTGTGGCCAGGAAAAACCTATTGGTTCGCTAAATCAAGTGGTACAACTGCTGATCGCATAAAGCTCCTTCCTATCACTCAAGATTTACTATTGAATAATCATTATGCTGGAGGAAAAGATTTGTTGTCTCAGTATTATGCCAATTTTCCCAATCGTAAATTATACAATGCTAAGCATTTAATTATTGGAGGAAGTGGTGAACCAATTGAAAACGATAATGGGGCATTTATTGGTGATTTGTCTGCTATAATAATTGAGCATTTGCCGTTTTGGACAGAAGCAAGACGAACACCTAAAAAGGAAATTGCATTGATGGGCAATTGGGAAGAAAAGCTTGAGAAAATGGCACATTCAGTTCTTCATGAAAACATTTGTATTATTGCGGGAGTTCCCAGTTGGACTTCCCTCCTATTGAAAAAAGTTCTCTTTCTTTCAGGGAAAAAATCTATAGCAGAAATTTGGCCCAATTTAGAATTATATATTCATGGAGGTGTCAATTTTGCTCCTTATACTACAACTTTTCAGCAACTCATTGGAAAAGAAATCAATTATGTTGAATCATATAATGCATCAGAAGGGTATTTTGGTTTTCAAGACCAAGTAGATTCTAAGGAATTACTTTTAATGACTAATTCTGATGTGTTTTTTGAGTTCATTCCAATGAATAATTATGAGGGTGTGCATTCGACTGTTGTATTACCATTGGAAAAAATCGAGCAAAATGTGGATTATGCAGTTGTTATTTCTACATCTGCAGGTCTTTGGCGGTATCTAATTGGTGATACGATTCGCTTTTCTTCCAAAAAACCATTTCGTTTCCATGTGACAGGTAGAACTTCTCATTTCATTAATGCTTTTGGTGAAAAAATGATAGTGGAGCATGTGGAAAAAGCAATTGCAAAAATTAACTCTGAATTTCAATGTACAATTACTGATTTTACAGTTGCACCCTATTTTTTAATTGATTTTCAAACTGGCGGGCATGAATGGGTTATCGAGTTTGATAAGGCACCCAGTGACATAAAAGCATTTGAAGAAAGACTTGACTTTTTGTTAAAAGAAGAAAATGCAGACTATGAAGCTAAACGCTTTAAGGATTTAAATATTTCTTTTCCTCGTTTTCATTATGTAGCCAAAGGCTGTTTTCAAGAATGGTTAAAAGCAAAAGGGAAATTGGGAGGTCAACATAAAGTTCCTCGTTTGTGTAATGAACGAAAAATTATTGATGAAATTCTTCACACTAATGCTTATATTTAAGCGATGAAGAAAATCTTTTTGCTCCTTTTAGGGTTAATTTACTTACAACTTTTAAGGTCTCAAACGAGTGTCTTGTTTGAAACAATTGACGTTTCAACTTTAAGCAACGAACCAAAAGTTTGGACTGTGGACAATATTGAAAATTTAATTGTGGTAGAAGGAAACGTTGTAAATAAATATGATTCAACAGGTAAACGAACATTTACTCAAAGCGTCAAGTTTTTAGGAGAGATAAGTAAGATTGAACCCATTAATACTTTAAAATTACTTGTTTTTTCTGAAGAACAACAATGCATTTGTGTGCTTGATAACACGCTTTCTATTAATGGGAAATGCAAATACCTTGACGAATTTGGTATCCGAAATGCAACCGTTGTTGCCACCTCAAATAGACCTAATTTGATTTGGGTTTTTGATCAATTTAATTCAAGTTTATATTTAATTGATATTATTCAAAGTAAAGTTATTCAATTAGTTGAAAATTTTTCAGGAATCTCAAAAATGAAATCGGAAGTTAAAGCTATTCAAGAATATAATAACCACTTATTTTTGAGTGACCAATCTGGTTTATATGAGTTTGATATGATGTTAAATTGGGTAAATTATTATGAAATTCCGGGTATTAGCTCATTTCAACTTTGGAAAAATGTAGTTTTATTTCCGCATGAAGGTCAATTGAAAATGAGTTTTATGCAAATAAACCGAAATGGCTCAAATGAAATTCCAACTTTTCATACCAATTCTATTGCCTTTCAAGGCAATCTACTCTATTTACAAGTTGGAAAAAGAATTGAAAAAATTAAATTGAAAAGCCTTAATGAATAGACTAATTCAGAGTTTTGTACTATTTTAGCATTCTAAATTTTTGAAAATATGCACGTAGCTGTAGCTGGAAATATCGGTTCGGGAAAAACAACATTAACTAATTTATTATCAAAACATTATGGTTGGGAAACTCATTTTGAAGATGTTGATCAAAACCCTTATTTGAATGATTTTTACCACGATATGCAACGTTGGTCTTTTAACCTTCAGATTTATTACTTAAACAGTCGTTTTACACAAATCCAAGAAATTAAACAAACCCCTCACACCGTTATACAAGATAGAACGATATACGAGGATGCTTTTATTTTTGCTCCCAATTTACATTCTATGGGTTTGATGACAACGCGCGATTTTGAAAACTATTTTTCTCTGTTCAACCTAATGGATTCTTTTGTTTCATCTCCAGATTTGTTAATTTATCTGCGCGCAAGTGTTCCTACTTTGGTGAATCAAATCCAACAAAGAGGACGTGAATACGAAGAAAGCATTCGTTTGGATTATTTAAAACGTTTGAACGAACGTTACGAAGCATGGATTTCCACGTATGATAAAGGTAAATTGCTTATCATCGATGTTGATAATAATCGTTTTCCTGAAAACCAAGAAGATTTAGGAAAAATCATCAACTCAATTGATGCTGAAATCAACGGTTTATTTTAACACATGATAGTTGTTACAGGTGCTGCAGGATTTATTGCCAGTTTCTTAGCCCAACACCTAAACGAGCTTGGATTCACTGATTTAGTGTTAGTGGACGACTTTTCTAGACAAGAAAAAAAAGAAAATTATGCCTCGCTCTCGTATTCCAAATTAATGGATCGTAAGTTTTTTCTGAATTGGTTGGAAACAACGCATGATATGGTTGATTTTGTTTTCCATTTAGGAGCACGAACGGACACAACCGAGTTCAAAATGGATATTTTGGAGGAATTAAATCTCCATTATTCACAGGCTATTTGGCGTATATGTTCCTTAAAAGCCATTCCTTTAGTATATGCTAGTAGTGCTGCTACTTATGGTTTAGGTGAATTTGGATACAAAGACGATCATTCACTTTCCGACAAATTTCAACCGCTAAATCCTTATGGAATTTCAAAAAATGAGTTCGATAAATGGGCTTTGCAACAATCAGCCACTCCGCCTTTTTGGGCAGGATTGAAATTTTTTAATATATACGGCCCACATGAAAATCACAAAGGAAGAATGGCAAGTGTTATTTTTCATGCCTTTCATCAAATTCAAAAAAATGGTGAAATGAAGTTATTCCGCTCTCACAATCCTAACTATTCAGATGGTGGTCAATTACGTGATTTCGTGTATGTTAAAGACGTCACAACTGTTTGTCAGTTTTTGATGGAAAAAAGACCCGAATCTGGCATCTACAACTTAGGTTCAGGAAAAGCTCGCACTTTTCTAGACCTTGTAAATTATACTTTTAAGGCGTTGAATAAAAAGCCTATAATTTCATTCATTGATACACCAATTGATATTCGAGATAAATACCAATATTTTACAGAGGCAGACATGTCTAAATTAATCGGGCAAGGTTACAACAAACCTTTTCACAGTTTAGAAGAAGGTGTTGAAGATTATGTAAAAAATTACTTAGTCAATCGTTTCAGAGACTAATTTTTGGCACAATCCAATTCAGCATTTTCTCCACACATTCTTCAGCGGAAAAGGTATCTGTTTTCAATAAAAGAGATGGCTGTTTTGGTTTTTCAAAAGGACTATCAATTCCTGTGAAATCTTTAATCTCTCCTCTCCTTGCTTTTGCATACAAGCCTTTAACGTCTCGTTCTTCGCAAATAGATAAAGGACAATCGACAAAAACTTCAACAAAATCTTTTTCACCAATAATGCTTTTGGCGGATTTTCGGTCTTTTTCCAATGGCGAAATAAAAGAAGTGATAACCACAATTCCAGCGTCTCTGAACAAGCGAGCAATTTCCGCTACTCTTCGAATGTTTTCTGTCCGTTCAATAAGTGAAAAACCAAGATCTTTATTGATTCCCAAACGCGTATTGTCACCATCTAAATTAAATGTTGCAATCCCTTTTTGATGCAATGCTTTTTCAAGTGCGTTAGACAATGTAGATTTCCCGGAACCTGATAAACCTGTTAACCAAATTACCAATCCTTTGTGGCCGTTGCGTTTTTCACGGTCTAATCGTGTGATGGTAAAGGCTTGTTCGCGGATGTTTTTCATTGCTAAAATGTGAGCGGCAAGTTACAAAAAATTCAATTACTAATCCTTCATGAACTTTTGGTTAGATTGTATTGTTTCAGTTTCATGTTTAATATTGTTTGGTTTAAGCGCGACATTCGACTGCATGATCATCAACCTTTGTTGCAAGCCATTCAAAGTCAAAGGCCTACCCTACTTCTTTTTATCGTTGAGCCTTCATTACTTCATGCTCCTGATTACAGTAATCGACATTGGCAATTTCAATTTGATTGTTTAATTGATTTAGGTAAAAAACTAAAATCCAATCATTTACAACTCAATGTACTTCAAGGCGAAGTAAAGGATATTTTTGAAGCGATCAAGAATGAACATGGCATTTTCCATTTATATAGTCATGAAGAAACGGGAAATAATCTAACTTTTCAACGCGATTTAGCCCTTAAAAATTGGTGTAAAAAACATCAAATTAGTTGGATAGAATACCGTCAATTTGGTGTCAGTAGAGGACGCAAAAACCGAGATAATTGGGCGGAAGAGTGGGATCAACTAATGGCAAAACCCATTCAAGAAATTCCATTAAGTAAACTAATATTAGCCTCTATAAATCAAAGTATTAAAGACAAATATAAACTCACTTTTAGACCTGAAAACGAACCATCAATTCAACGTGGAGGGGAACAATTAGCAATGGCATTGTTAGATTCCTTTTTTCAGGTTCGTTCTTTTCAATACAGCAAGCACATTTCTAAACCATTGCAAAGTCGTGAGTCTTGTAGCAGACTTTCCCCTCACCTCGCATGGGGTTCTTTATCGATGCGGTATTTAGTTCAAACCATTGAAAAGTATAAACAAACGGGTAAAAACAAACGAAATTTAAGCAATTTCAAATCACGTCTTTATTGGCATTGTCACTTTATTCAAAAACTCGAAAGTGAACCTCGTATTGAGTTTGAGAACCAAAATAGACAGTATGATTTGATTCGAAATTCATTTGACCCAACTTATTTTGAAGCATGGACAAAAGGTCAAACAGGCGTTCCACTTGTCGATGCTTGTATGCGTTGTTTGAAGGAAACAGGCTATATTAATTTCAGAATGCGTGCTATGCTGGTTTCATTTTGGTCTCAACATCTCTTTCAACCTTGGCAACCTGCTGCATTGTTCCTAGCGCGTCAATTTACAGATTATGAGCCTGGAATACATTATTCACAGCTTCAAATGCAAGCTGGCACGATTGGATACCATACAATTCGCGTGTACAATCCCACCAAACAAGCCCAAGAACATGATCCAGAAGCGCGTTTTATCAAACAATGGGTACCTGAATTAGCACAATTACCCGCGGATATTGCCATTGAGCCATGGAAAATCTCACCTATGGAACAAATCTTTTATGATTTTGAATTAGGAATAAACTACCCCAAACCTATGGTAAATGTAGAAGAAAGTGGAAAATGGGCATCGAGAGTTTTACATGAATTTCGTTCCAATCCTGAAACACAAAAAATTGCAGCTGAAATCATGAAAGTTCATGTTAACCAACAAAAATGATTTTCCGACATTAATGCTAAAAATAAATCTTGAGAGAATAAATATTACTTTTTGGGAATGCTCAAAAGTGGAATTGTTGTTAAATGACTCATTTCTTTCACATGATCTTTATGGAACAAACGACCGAAAAAGCCATTCTCTTTGCGCTCCAACATGACTAATAAATCGGCTTGTTCTTCTTCTAAATAAAACAGCAATCCTTCTTCAAACGTTTGCGTAGTCTGCAATTCCATTTGAACGTTCGTTAAGGTACTTGTATCGAGAAGCAAATTAGAAAATTTGTCGAACTCAACCAAATCATTTTCATCAGTACCATCTGCTAGATGTATAAAATGCATACTTGCTTTCAAAGCATTTACAATTTTCGCTAAATAGGCGGCTGCAGCAAAATCACCTTGATCCAAATCGCTAGCATAAACAACTTTTTCAATTGGTTTAAAAGTGGCACCCTTCGGAACAATCAAAATGGGACAAACTCCTTCTCCAATCATCTCAGTAGTTACTGAGCCAACTAATTTTTCAATAAATGAATGATCACCTTTTGAGCCTAACACAACTAAATCAACCTGGTATTTTTCAATTAACTCCAACAAGCCATTTACGATTGATGTATGCTATGTTACCT
>Ga0214923_10007429_pt1 | contig 11949 bp, 10 predicted proteins | sample LL1510_MetaG_FD_177993 | JGI IMG/M metagenome (GOLD analysis project Ga0214923, IMG submission 177993) | Freshwater microbial communities from Lake Lanier, Atlanta, Georgia, United States - LL-1510 | ecosystem: Environmental > Aquatic > Freshwater > Lake | place: USA: Georgia | collected... | reverse complement strand
TTTCCAGTTTCTAATGCGATTTGATTTTTTGCGTTTTGATAAGCGCGTTCTTGTACTTTATCGATAATAAGCTCTATCTCTGCAACATCGAGTGGTTTCTCCGACTGTGGTCTGCGGTATTTGATAGTATTTGTAGTTCCTTTTACTAATTCCCCTGCAATACCTATCACAACTTGTTTTGCCTGAAGACCGGCTTGTTTTTCCGCAATACTTAAAGCATTTTCACAGTTTCTAACTACTCCTGTTATATCTGAAATTGCTCCTGAGTGCATATCACTCAGTTCTTGATGCGCACGCCCAACTCCTACAACCGTTATTTGATCATCTTCAAGTTTTGCGATTATAGCTTTGACGTATTCTGTACCTATGTCTAGAGATGCAATATAATTATTTTCGTTTTTTTGCTTTGATTTAGTTTTTGAAAATATTTTTTTTAGTACCATATCAAATATAATTATACTCTAAAAATGCTTTAGCTATATAGTTTATTGTAGAGAAGCTTTGATGCGGCGAATGCCTGCGCTTGAAGACTCTTCTTTTGTAATTTTGAATTTTTTACCACCCTCAGCGAGCAGTCCAGTATGTTCAACATGCGGACCTCCGCAAATCTCGAAACTATAACGATTTTCATCATCTCCAACTTGATAAACTTTAACCATGTCGCCATATTTGTCACCAAACGCACCTATAGCACCGTTTTTAAAAGCATCTTCAGTTGGCATTTCTTTGAAATTAACTGGTAAATCTTCTGATATTTTTTGATTTACGATGTCTTCAATTTCTTTTAACTGCTCTGGTGTTACTTTTGAGTCATGACTAAAATCAAACCTCAAACGCTCTTCGGTGATATTACTACCGTGTTGAGTAACATGATCTCCTAATACTTTTCTCAATGCAGCATACATCAAATGTGTAGCAGTATGATACTTTACATGTATATCTGAATCACCCCCTAATCCACCTTTAAATACTCCTTTTGCAGCGGTTTTGGATTTCTCACGTTGTTCATTCATCTTTTTTTCAAATTCTATTCGCCAATTTTCAGACAATTTAATATCTTGTTTGTAGACTTCTTCGGTGGATATTTCAACTGGAAAACCAAATGTGTCATATAGTTTAAACAAATCTTCACCGTTTATAGTTCTATCAGACATTTTTTGCAGTTCGCCAAGTCCTTTTCTTAATGTTTGACGGAATACTTTCTCTTCTTTGGACAAAATTTGTATCACATTTTCGCGTGCGTTTTGTAAATCAGGAAAATCTTCAGAGTATATTTCGCAAACAATTGGCACAATCTCAGCAAGAAAATTCTGCTCTACACCTAAGTCAAAGGCAAAGCGAATTGCGCGTCTTAAAAATCTGCGCATTACATATCCTTGCTCTTTGTTAGATGGTACAACTCCGTCTAGAGACAAAAAGACTGCTGCGCGTATATGATCCGATATCACTCTCATACTAGTTGTATGGGATTCGTATTTTCTTCCGCTGATTTGTTCTATCTTACTAATAATCGGCCAGAGCAAATCCGTCTTAAATACATCAGGGTTTGAATTTTTAGCAGCAGCTATCCTTTCTAGGCCACCTCCAAAATCTACATTTTGACTCTTGAGCGGCTCGAAACCATTTTCAGTTTTTCTGTATTGCATAAACACTGAATTGCCAATTTCTAAAAACCTACCGCCCTCGCTGTTTGGGTGAGACAAACCGTGTTCTGAATTTTGAAACTCTTCACCAAAATCATAAAACACTTCACTATCTGGACCACACGGATCTCCAATGGGTGTTTTTTCTAGGCCACCACCTCTACTCCACCAGTTTTTTGAATCGTTGTAAAAGAAAATTCTTTCACCTTCTTTGATGCCTCTCTTGTCGCCCACTTCTTGAGTACCGATCTCTGCAACTTCAGCTTGCAAACCTCTTTCTTCAAAAAGTTTCTTCCATATTTGAGCCGATTCGTCATCGCGCGGAATATTATTTTTTTCATCACCAATAAATACCGTTACGTATAGTTTGCTAGGATCTAAACCAACTGTATCTACTAAAAATTCGAAAAACCACCTCAATTGATCCTCTTTAAAATAATCACCCAAACTCCAGTTGCCTAACATTTCAAAAAAAGTAGTATGGCTATTGTCCCCAACTTCTTCTATATCTTGAGATCTCAAGCACGTTTGACTATCCACTAAGCGTACGCCCTCAGGATGTTTTTGACCTAATAAATAGGGTAGTAAGGGCTGCATGCCGCTCCCTGTAAATAACGTTGTGGCGTCGTCTTGAGGTACTAATTTTGCTCTGGGTATTATCACATGACCACGATTTTTGAAAAATTCTAGATAAGCTTTTTTTATTTCTTTTGCGTTCATATCTGTTAATTATATCAAAAATAAATTAAATTTAAATCTATGCAACAATACCACCACCAAGACATTGATTTGATTTATATAAGACAATCGATTGACCGCTAGTTACAGCCCTCTGCGGTTCTGAAGGTATAATTATTGTCTGATTATCTGAAATACTCAACTCAGCATCTACTAATGGTGCTCTATGCCTAACTCGAATCTTATATTTGCCATTTACTGGTTTCTCATTAATCCAATGAGTATTTATTAGTTTTATGTTATCAAGCCAAAGTTCGCTTGAATTTAACTTTGTAGAAACGTAAACTTCATTTTTATTTATGTCTTTACCCACAACATAATACGGCAGACCTCCGCCAACATCTAATCCGTGCCTTTGTCCGATTGTGTAAAACAATGCGCCGTCATGACTACCAATTACTTTTCCTGTTTGTTTATCTATTATGTCACCAGGTTTTTCTTTGACGAATTGTGTCAAAAAATCTCTAATGCCAATTTTTCCTACAAAACAAATTCCTACAGAATCTTTTTTATTTGCCGTATACAAATTTCTTTCCTCTGCCATTTTTCTTACTTCTTTTTTTGTGTATTTACCCAGAGGAAAAATTGTTTTTTCAAGTGCTTTTGATTCTATTCTATACAAAAAATATGTTTGATCTTTGACATCATCTTTTGCTATTAAAAGTTTACCGTTTTGGTTTTGAGCGTAATGACCGGTTGCGATTAAATCAGCACCTTTTTGCAACGATAGATCCAAAAAAAGTTTAAACTTGACTTCTTGATTGCACATAATATCAGGGTTGGGGGTGCGGCCTAGTTTATACTCATCTATCATATAGTCAACAACTTTTTGTTTGTATTCTTTTTGAAAGTCAAAAACCAATAAATCGATATTTAGCTGTACGGCCACTCTTTTAGCATCGGCTAAATCATCGGCCCAAGGACATTTCATGCCCGGTAGATCTTGAGTCCAGTTTTTCATATAAACACCAGTGACATCATAACCTTGCTCTATTAACAAAGCAGCTGTTAAAGATGAATCTACACCACCGCTCATTCCTACAAAAACTTTTTTCATTTAGCACCCGCCGACAATGAAATATTTTTTGTTAGTTCGCTTGTAGCTAGAGTCCAACCCCGTAAATTCGTCCACCAAAGACCTGACCAATCTTTATCGGATATAGGATAGCTTCTTAGTTCAACTTCAGGGGCAAATTTTTTAAACTCCACTGAAGCTCTTCTTTGATGATATCCAGAAGTCACTATTATTGCATTTTTGATACCTTCTTTTGTAAATATTTCACTGGTATTTGATGCGTTTTGTTTGGTGGATTCTGAATTTTCATCGATAAGAATTTTTGTCTCATCAACTCCAGAATTAATTGCAGATATTTTCATCGCTCTAGCATTGCTCGGACCTGATTTGTCTTGTGCAGCACCTGAAAATATTAATTTATCTGCCCATCCATTTTTAAATAGCTCAATCGATTTTGATAAACGTGCATTTGTGTCACCGCCACTAACGGCCACTATTGCATCTGATTTTTTGCATTTGGAAGATTGATCGGGTTTAATACCGCAATTTGAAAAATCATTTGGTGACAAATAAGAACCCAAAAATATTACTGCTAACACAATCATAATTAATATTAATGTCATCGATTTCATCTTTTAATTCTTTCATACTCAGAGGATATTTCTCGAACTAAAATTTTAATTGCCTCATCTAAATTTTCTTCTTTGTTGAGTTTGCCTAGCGTAATCCTAAGACTGCCATCTGCGAGCTCGGCTGGTAAATCAATGGCTTGAAGCACGTGACTTCTAGTTCCCTTATTTGCGGCACATGCACTTCCGCTCGCTACATACATACTGTATTGTTCTAATCTGAAAATTAATCTTTCAGCATCTATATTTGGAAAAGATATGTGGAGATTAGAATTTAATCTATTTTTTAAATTACCAGATATTACGGCGTCTGGAAAATTAGTTAAAAGAGCATTTTCAATCTTATCTCGCATTAATTTTAGTCTGTTTGATTCTGAAGTTCTTGTGTTGTTAGAAATATCAAGAGCTTTAGCTAAACCTATTACCCCAGCTACGTTTTCGGTACCACTTCGAAGTGACCTCTCCTGACCACCTCCAACAATTAAAGGACTAATCTTTATATGCGATGAAGCATAAAGTAAACCCGTTTGTTTAGGCCCATAGATTTTGCCACCGTTTAGAGTAAGCATATCTACGCCAAGTCTGGGAATGTTTATGTCTATTTGGCCCACACCTTGCGATGCGTCGGTATGTAGGTAAATTGGCCTCTTGATATTTCTAGCTAATCTTTTTTGACGAATCGTCTGGAGTGCAGTTGCTATATCTCTGATTTTTTGTATTGTACCTATTTCATTATTGGCAATTGAGATACTAATCAATTCAACATCGTCATCGATAGCTTTTATTACCGCATTAGGTGTAATCGTGCCATTTTTGTCCACTAAAATCCAATTTATTTTATGCTTTTTTGCAGACTCTAAAACTGCGGCATGTTCGATAGCTGATATGGCGACTGCTCCAGAAACACTATTGAAGGCTAAGTTGATTGACTCTGTCGCACCGGCGGTCATAGTAATTTCGTCGGGTTTAACACCTAGATTTTTTGCTATTGAGTGCTTAGCAGCTTCGTAATCTTTACGCACTCTAACTGCTGGCTCATAAGGACTCGAAGGATTGTAAAAAAGATCTGTCATATACGGCAGCATTGTTTTTAAAACCTTCTCGTCAACGGGCGTTGCGGCGGCGTGATCAAAATAAAATCGATTATTCATTACTCTAATTATACCAATTTAGGTAGCCCTAAATTTATACTAAATCGTTTCTGCTGTAGATATTAATTAAGACGGTTGTTTTGTATTTATCTATTGCAGAGATTAGGTTGTTTTTTTCGTTTTCATCAACCACTTCGAAATCGCCACCATTAACAGATCTGTAAAATCCGTTAGTTTCGTCTATAAGATACCTGACTAGCTGTCTATTTGTACCATCTTTGGTAGTGCAAAGCCAAAACCATTCGTTTCTGTCATGGTAATGAAACGAGTGCTCTAAATTTTCTGTATTTTCAAATAACTTTCCACCTAAATCACTCTCTTTGTCAAGAAATTGACTTAATATAACAGACTCTTGTGTATCGGAGCTGCCTGATATTGATGAACCATATACAAATCGATCTATGATTGAGCCAATTTTTTTACTTTTTGCTTGCTTGATTTTTTTAGAAATAGCCTCTGTTCTGACTTGCTCAATAAGTTGATGTATTTTTAAAACTTCTTGTCTTTCTAGGAGTCTACGCTTATCTTCGATTGAATTTTCAAGACTTTTCAAATAGTTATGTGGTGACATATCAAGAGAGTCATTGTTCTGATAAATAAAATTATCTGGAGTATCAGAAATAGAGTCGGAATAACGACCCTGATCCCCACCAGGAATTTTATATTCTTGATATGACATTTATAAATTAAATAGTTTATTAGCGTTTGCAGTAGTTGATTTTTCTATTTCAATTATTGATCTACCTAGCAAATCAGCCCAAAATTCTGCTATTTGCTTGCAATACGCTGGTTCATTTATTGTACCACGAAAAGGCTTAGGAGTCAAGTAAGGGGAGTCTGTTTCTATGACCAAACTATCGAGTGGAATAGATTTAAATACTTCAATTTGCGAATTATCTTTCGTAAAAGTACTTATACCATTTACTCCTATAAATAATCCTCTCTTTAGCGCCTCTTTGAGATTGTACATATCATCGGTGTAGCTATGAAGTACAGCCCTGAAATTATCTTCGGGCTTAATAATTTCGTCGTAAATTTCCCAAAAATCCAAAAAAGCATCTCTAACATGAAAAACAACAGGCAGTTTGTGTTTGATAGCAATTTTCAATTGTCGTTTCAGTAGTTTAATTTGTATGTCTTTTGGACTATTTAAATAAAAATAATCAAGCCCAATCTCTCCTATACCAACAATCTTTTTATTTGCAATCAGTGTTTCAATATCATTTTTTTCTTTGTTAGTTTCGTGTGGATGCACACCAATGACTGCATATATTTGCGAATACTGTTCAGCTAAATCAACGGCTAGCTTAGAGGTACGAAAATCAGTCCCTATGCAAATCATTTTTTCTACACCTGCAGATTTAGCTCTGTCTAATACAGCAGGTATATCGTAGTTGTATTCATCATCTTGTATGTGACAATGCGTATCAATTAATGCCATTATTTTCTCGTGGGTGCAGGAGTGTGTAAATATATTTTTGGAAATAATACTTTTTCCAGCGGCTTTATGACGCCCGAATCAAAAGTTTCATGTATCTTCGCGGAGGTATCTGGTAGGAAAGGCTTCAAAAGATCGGCTATTTGAAGAAGAGCGCTAACACAATTACCTAATGCTTCAGATAGATGTCCTTCAGCTTCAACATCAGTTGTTTTTTGTTTATTTAGCTCCCAAGGTTTGACTGTCTCGATATATTGATTTAAGGAACGAATCATCAACCAAACTTCATCTAAAGCTTTGTTAAATTCCAGTGTCTCCATAGCTTGGTGATATAAGGTGGGATCATGCTCGTGAGATTCAAATTGCCCGATTACACCTGCTTGATATTGACTTATCATGCTCGCTACTCTTTGTAAAACATTTCCAAGCTCGTTTCCAAGCTCATTATTGTAAGAATTTTCAAACTTTTCCCAGGTGAAGTCTCCGTCATCAAGAGTAGGTATGTGTCTGGAAAAGAAATATCTAAAGGCATCTAACCCGTAATTATCAATTACTTCATTTGGATCAACAACATTTCCTAGAGATTTACTCATTTTTGCTCCACCAGAACTAATATGTCCGTGTATGAGCAGTTTTTTTGGTAATTCCAGTCCCAGACCAAGTAACATCGCTGGCCAAATACCGGCATGAAAGCGTAGTATATCTTTTCCTAATACTTGAATTTCGGCTGGCCAATAATCACTCCAAGTTGAATCTTCGGGATATCCAAGTACAGAAATGTAGTTTGATAATGCATCAAGCCAAACATACATGACGTGTTCAGAATCACCAGGTACATCAATCCCCCACGATAGGCTCTTTTTGGGCCTAGATATCGACACATCTTGCAGGCCATCTTTTATCAATTCTAAAAATTCTTTAGCGCGAAACTCTGGAATAATCTCCATAGTTTTGCTACTTATAGCTTCTTTAATTTGATCACTAAAAGCGCTAGCTTTTAAAAAATAATTTTCTTCTTTGATTTGCTGATATGGGGTTTGGTGGTCAGGACACAATGCATTATTTGCCTGGACTTCGTTATCTGTAAAAAACGATTCGCAACCATTACAATACCAACCAGTGTAGGTATTTTTATATATATAAGGTTGGAGTTTTTGCCAGATGTATTGAGCTGCCTTTAAGTGTTTTTCGTCGCTGGTTCTGACAAAATCAGTGTAAGAAGCGCCGACTTTTTTCATCAAGTTCTCAAAATTGATATACATTTCATCAACATATTGCTGAGGGTTCTTACCTGCATCTTTTGCTTTTTGAGCAATCTTATTACCGTGTTCATCTGTACCGACTTGAAATCTGACATCTTTGCCATTTTGTTTTTGATATCTTACCCAAACATCTGCAATTAGATAGTCTAGAGCATTGCCGATGTGAGGTAGAGTGTTTACATAAGGTATGGCAGTAGTAATATAGGGTTTTTTATTCATTAATTAGATTATAACAGATAAAAACGAATGAGTAATTTATGGTAAGCCAAATCGTGATTTTATTAAATTATAAAAAGAGGAAATTTCTGTCGAGGATAAGGTTCGAGTGTATAATGCAACTAAATTAATTTGTCCGATATAATAACCGACATATCCGTTACCAATAAGTATTGTATTTGTAGTACTGACAGCAGTTGGAAAGCCATTTGAAACTTGGGCTGACTGTACACCATTTTTATACCATGTCACAAATGATTGATCCCGAGTAACGGCTATCATGGCTAATTCATTTTGGGTTACTGACATGGTTGAGTTTAAACTCAGATAATTAGTTCCACTTACACCGGAGTTACCTCCACTTGTACCCCAAAAATAATTGAATTTTTCTGAACTAGTTGCTGGCTCATGAGTGATAGCACCATAGCCTGCATAAGCCTGTCCATAAGGATTTCTTCTAGAGGTGTCATTTTCAGTAGGCTTTAGAACTAGAATAATAGTCTGATTAGTTGCAAAATTATCTGTGCTTATAAAGTTAGCAGAGCTTGCTCCATCAAAATAAGCCATGCCTCCAAACATAATCGAAGATGAACTTAATGTTGCATTGTTACTACCTGCTAAATTTTTCCAAGTCGTACCTGAACCTGGATAAGAATAAGTGCTTGTTGCATCAAAATAGGCCACTAAACCAGTATTTGAAACACCATATAAAGCCATGGGAGATGGAGGGTATGTACTACAAAGTCCTGGTGCTGATTCTATAGTGTATGCAGTATCGATAGTGGAATATGTTTTAGAACTAGTATTATACACTCTTATGCAATATCCGTATAAAGATCCGCTTCCCCTGGCTACAACATCGGCTATATTTCCAGTTGATAGAGTGACTGGTAAATCAGTGTCTGACCCACTGCCAGAAAACCAGCTCTTACCGCTTGTAGAATTTTTTGATAGCATATACAGCTTCTCGGCAGCATTTAATGAATTTGCGTCCGATACGACAGTTGCGTCATATGCAGTGCCCTGAGAGCCAAGATAATAGACTATCGAAACAGAAGCCAGTATAGCTATGATTGAAATTATCACTAATAATTCGACAACCGAAAATCCTCTGAGCTTATTTAATAAATTATACTTAGAAGCTATCTTCATCTAGAAAAATTATAGCACTTAAGCTTTAGGTTGCAAATTTGATAGGTTTTCCAATATTTTTTTCCAATCCTCAATCGATAATGATTCAGCTCTTAGATTTGCATCAATTGATGATTGACGAAGTAATTCCTCCGTATCCTTTTTTGAGATATGTAATCCTGCAGACAAGCTACTTCTTAACTTTTTCCTTTTTGATGAAAAACCTGCTTTTACCACTCTAAAAAAATCTTTTTGTTTATCTTTTTCAATTAATGGTTCTTTGTTTATATCTAAAATAACTACTTGACTATCGACTTTTGGAGCAGGCGTAAATAAATTTCTTTCAACAACAGGACCTAAACTGATTGTCGCATAATTTTGAGCACTGATAGATAAAATACTCATATCTCCAGGCCCTGCAACAAGTCTCTCTGCGACTTCTTTTTGGATCAATAAAACTATTCTTGATGGTTTGTTTTCTGAGTTTAACAAAAAATGAATAATTTTGTTGGTTATGTAATATGGTATATTTGCCACAACTTTGTAGCCATGTGGTAGCTGATTCAAATCATAAGTCAATATATCTTGATTTATAACATCTAAATTTTTACCAGGATACTGTGAAGGTAATTTTCTTGCTAATTCTGAGTCGTACTCGACAGCAATAACTTTATGGGCATTGTTTAAAAGCTCTCTTGTCATTGTACCCAGGCCTGGACCAATTTCTAACACTACGTCTTCGGTATTCAAATTAGCTTCGGCAACAATCGAGCTGATAACTTGTTTATCCGTCAACCAATGTTGACCGAGAGATTTTTTTGGTACTACCACCACTTATGAACCAACCAAAAATTATATGCTTTTTCCCAGCTACCATACCTTTTTGTTGCATAGTCGTTAGCCCATTTTAAGTTGTCAATAGGATCCAGCGGTGTGCCAGGAACTTTTGAGCAAGGTAAGGCTTGAGCCAAACCACAAGCACCTGATGACCTGTTAACCGAATTAGGGTTCCAGTTGCTTTCCTTACTTATTATGAAATCAACATAACCCCAATCGAGCTGTGAAATGCCAGAATTTGTAAGCCATAACTGTTTAGTTTCTGTAGACTTGAAATCTGGTCCATTGTATTTTATACCTACTATAATAATCTCTTTTACCGGATCGGTAATGATGACGCTAGAAATCTGATTTCGTGAAATTATTTCACCATTTTTAATTTCAACTTCGTAGGTGACGTTTCTTATACCCTTCTTGCCTTGTGAAGATATTTCGCGATAACCAATATATCGATTGGCGTCTTTTATCTCTTCTACGCCAAATTCTATCTCTTCGTCAGCAGAAACCGTTTGCTTTCCTTCGCGCCAAATCTTTAAGGTCATATTTTCAGAAATTGGAGAAGAGAGATTCATTGATACTCGATCGTTTTCAGAAAGCGTTAATTTCTTTTCATCGATGAAATCTTGAACTGTTTTTGCCTGAGTTTTTAATTCTAGGTCTTTGCCGTATATATTAGCTTTTATAGTTTTAGCTCTAGTAATCGTCATGTTCAAACCAGCTCCATCAGATGCTAAATCTGACGACAAGCTCATGGTAGTCAGATCTTCTGAATAAAGTTTAATGCCTACTGAATCAGCTATTTGCTTGGCTGTTTGATAAGCTGTCATAACTCTTATTCTTGTTGGACCATCAATAATTGTTACTGGTCTGGCTCTATATATGTTAACGTCATAATTAGATGAAACTAATTGTTCGTCTAGTGAAGGTTCGACAATATCGCTTTGATCCAGATTAATTTTAGCTTCCTTAATAGCATCCCTTAAAGTTTTAGCATCGGTTAAAATACTTGAAGTTGTGCCTCTATCGTAAAAAGTAATCAAGTGTTCGCCTTTGATAGATTCCGCCTGTACGGTTTTTATCTGTTTACTTATTGCAAAAAAAGAAAAAACAGCCAAAAAAGTTAGCATGAAATATGGCCATAATGATTTTTTTCGCAGTAATTTCATAAAACCCCACACTTGTAATGTGATATAAAAATTATACCAAAAATTATCTTTTGTGGTCTATATTTTATCCAATCTAGCATATTGAGTATTGAGTTTTTTTGTTTTGCCATTTTTAAATTTGACTGTTACTGCCAAACCGTCTATATCTATAATCTCGCCGTTGCCAAAAGCAGAAGAATTCACCATATCGCCTATATCAAAATCTATCGATTGATTTAAATCATCCTCAAAGTTGCTTGCGGTATTTATCGACTCATTCGCTGTGTAGGTGGCATCCATTTCAGTAATAAACCTAGATGCTGAGTTGTAAGTTCTATTTCCAAAAACAGAACGGCTAAGTGCATAACATAGATGTAGTTCTTGTCTAGCACGAGTCATTCCGACATACATCAATCTACGCTCCTCCTCTAAATCATCAATCTTACCACTGTCGTAAACTCTTGAATGAGGCAAAATACCTTCCTCAAGGCCTGTAATAAATACTACTGGAAATTCTAATCCTTTTGCTGCGTGAAGAGTCATAAGTGTCACCTTATCTTTTTCGCTATCGCTGTCGCTACTGGACATCAAAGATACCTCTTCTAGGTAGTCCGTTAATGTCGCGTAATGTTGTGCTTCAGAAATTAATGATCCAACATTTTCAATTCTATCTTGAGATAATTCACTACCATCGTCTAGGTATTCTTTGTAGTTAATCATTTTTATCAACTGCTCTATCAGCTC
>Ga0214923_10007428_pt1 | contig 11951 bp, 20 predicted proteins | sample LL1510_MetaG_FD_177993 | JGI IMG/M metagenome (GOLD analysis project Ga0214923, IMG submission 177993) | Freshwater microbial communities from Lake Lanier, Atlanta, Georgia, United States - LL-1510 | ecosystem: Environmental > Aquatic > Freshwater > Lake | place: USA: Georgia | collected... | reverse complement strand
TGATGTCGCGGCAGCGGCGATCGGCGGCGGCGAGCCCTTCTGCGCTGTAGACGCGAAGCAGCTCGAAAAGGTCGATCTTGAAAGCGGCGGCTTTGGAATTGTAGGCGGTGTAGGTCATCTGCTTGCTCCCTCTTGATGTGAGGGAGCGTAAGGCAGGCTTACTTACGTGTCAACAGGCACTTTACAAAAAGGGAAAGAAAATCTTTCCGCTGTTATCCACGCGCGACATGATGTAAGAGATCAAAAAGAGAACGCCGCCATCTGGGGAGAGGCGGCGTTCACGGGTCGGGTCTGTAGCCGCAGTCCCCGACCGGATAGGTGGTTAGATCACCTGTGGCGCTTATACGCCCAGTCTCCCCGCCCGTCTAGATGTGTGGCTCCAGGAACGCGCCCGCCGCTGTCTAATAGGGGTGCATATGATCGGCCGGGACCTTACCCCGACCGCGCCCGGAGGCCATGCGAAGGGCGATAACCGCGCCCCGCCTTAAATGGCGGATCAATCCCAGAGGCCGTGTTTACGGCGGAGGGCGAGAAGGCAACTCGATAAAATACGCAGCGCGGCTAAAGCCGATCCTGAGTGGACTATGCAACCGGCAATCCCCATGACCTTGAGGGAGGGATTAGCGGGGTGCGGGGTATTGCCTAGCGTCGGCGGACGCTCTCAATCCACAGGGCTTTCGGCCAGTCCATGCGACTGAGCTTCTTTTCCTGCGGCGGGTTATAAGATTTGACGTGCCAATGCGTGTCCGAAATATCGACAAGGTGCCGGACCTTGCATAAGCGGTCAGGTTTCATCAGCAACACGTCCCGCCCCGGATAAACGGGCCTTTCCGGGAATATCAGCAGCCGATCGCCCATGTTGTAAGCAGGCTTCATGTCGTCGCTGCACAGCAACACGCCAAAAGATCCACGCACCGAATACGCGAACGCCGGCATCGGCTCTTCGTCCGATGGCTCATTGGACATAAGCATCGAGTCCCCCGCGTCGGGGTGAGTTGAATAAACCAGGAGTGGCAAGCCGATCTTGTATTGGCCGGCTGGCGAAGTCAGACGACGAGCCCCCCCACTCAACCCATCGTCTGTTTCGTGGGCGGGATGTTCTGCAACTTGGTTTTTGTCGTCAATTCGTATTTGCAACATCTCGGCGGCTTCAATGCCGAGCGTTTCCGCAAGGGCGCGGCGGTGCTTGGCGCTTGGCTTTCCCGAACCAGTTTCCCATTGGCTTACGGCAGCGCGGGAAACGCCCAGCAGATCGGCCAATCCTTGCGTGGAAAGGCGCTGTCTTATGCGAGCGTTGCGGATCGCGTTACCTAGTGACATGCGATTACTCGGTAGGCACTTCTGCAAAAATGTCACCGTAAGAAAATATTGACATGCGGGTAAGTCTGGCTTTACATAGCCGCATGACACCGCAAGAAGCCCTTTCCGAAGTCATCAAGATCGTCGGTAACGCCCGCGCTCTTGCCAAGCATTTTGAGATCAAGCCGCCCGCCGTCTACCAGTGGAAAAAAGCCCCCGCCGAGCGGGTGTTGGAGCTTGAACGTCTATCCGGCGGCAAGGTTTCACGCCACGACCTGCGACCTGACGTATTCGGCTCTAGGCCCACCAAGCGCACCCGCAAGGTGCCCGCATGAGCGCGGAGCCTCTTGGAATCGCGACCGCCCTTCGAGACAGGCGCGAGTCCTTTGCGGCCCGGCATCCCTCGCTGGCGCGGTTCTTCCTCGGAACTGGCCCACGCTATGACGATGTGAAGGCCACCAAGATTGCGGTTGATTGCGCCACGGGCAAGCGGACTGTTGAAAAAGCCGACCCGCCTCGGGCCGAGACGGTCAATCCCTTTGACAGAAAGATCATCCCCGTCGATCTGCGCTACCGGCACATGCCCAGCATCGCCGCGATCATGGGCGAGCAAGAGAGAATCGCCAAGCTGATCTTGCCGTCGCCAACTATCCCAAGCCGCGACCTGCTGTATCGCCCGCACAAGAAGCTCCGGCCATCTTACGCCAGCGCGATTACTCAAGTCTGCTGCCAAGTTTGGGGCGTCACGTTCTCGCGCATGCTGGCCCCTGGAAAAGAGCGCGCTGTAGCCCGCCCACGGCAAGCCGCATTCAAAATCCTTCGTGACCGTGGCGGCGTGTCGTTCCCCGAGATTGCCCGATATTTTGGCCGCGATCATTCAACGGTTGTCCACGGTTATCGCAAAGCTGCCGAGCTAATCGCTGGCAATACCGAGTTTCGCGAGAACTATGAGCACGTTTGCGCCCTGCTGGATGAAGCGGCGGTGTCTGAATGATCCAAGCCCGCGCCCGCAATCCAGAACTTATCTCGCGTGGCGTTCATGCGTGGCCCGGCCATAGCGACGTGCGCCGCGTCCAGTTCTTTACGAGCGAGGACATCTTCGCCCGGCTAAAGGATCTGGCTATCGCGGACGGCCTTTCTATGTCGGCCCTTGTTCGCGGCCTTGTCTGCGACGGCCTCGCGGCCCGGCAAAGGTCGGGAGGCCCGGCGTGATTGGGGCGCAATTGCCGAGCCTCCCCATGCGCGCCGATGGGAGCCGCGTGCGCATTCTCAATTCGATCCCCGATGCTGTCCCGACGCTCCCCACGCTTAACGACAGCATCCGCCCGACCGCCGACCTCTCCCCTGGTGGTCGGGCACTTCTCCCCCGCTGCGACGTTCCTCCCCGCAGCCAACCTCGCCGGGGCTTCGGCCCTGGCGCTTTTATTCGTGTCCTGCACCGCGCTGAGTTTGGCGACCACGCGATTCAGGACTGTGGCGATGCTTTCCATAGCAACAACTATGGAGCGTCCAATGGTCGAGAGGCCGGCAAAAACACTCAAGGAGTCGGCAATGTCTGCCGCAGTTTCGGCAACTGACGCGGCGCGTCTGATGCTGACGGAGCTGGCCCGCCCCTTGGGCTGGTTCGAGACGAAAGAGAGTAGGCGTGTGCGCGCGGCACGTCAGGTTGGGACGATAACAGCACGCCGGGTTCGCGCGATCCTGGCGAGCGAGAAACTGAGACTTACCGCCGATGAGCTACTCGATATCGCACGAGCCTACGAACACGCTGGGCACTCTCTGGCATCGCTTCAATGTCTGGCGAGCCTTGCGGCTTCTCCGCTCGATCCCGCGCCTGCAAGTTCAGGCGGAGGAACGGTATGCGAAAGCGCAGATCCTGCTGAGGGAACACGCCGAGGACCCACAGGCAAGCCTGCCGCTCCAGATGCCGACTAAAGCGATCGACCAAAGGGCGCGGGAGGCCGATGGACGATGAGCGACACATTGAAGACCATCCTCGGCTTCATCTGCTTCCACATCTGGACGCGGATTCCCTCGACCAACATTCAGTGCGCGACGCCTGTCGGCCTCTGGCTGCTGTCATGGGCTGGGTACTACGCCTTCGCGCCGGAGCGGAAATGAGCAAGGCGCAGTCGATCGCTCGCATGAAGATGCTTACCGAGCCGGGCCACCTGTATGCCGTCTATTCGCGCTATTGCGATTGGGTCAAGATCGGCTTTTCAACGAAGGTCGATGAGCGGCTAGAGAATATCGCGCACCAGTACGACGAGTTCGCGCCGTTTACCCTGATCGGCAAGACCGTCTCGACCTATCGCGCCGAGCAGCAGCTTCACCGGGCTCTGGAGCCCTTCCGCCAGCGCCACACGGGCCGCACCCGCGAGCTTTACCCCGCTGTTCCGCCGCTGGTGCAGACGGTCAAGAACGTCCTGTCCTGGCGCGAGTGGAAGCCGATGCCGTGGGAGCAGTGGAAGCGCGTCAGCGGTTGGGCGAGGGAAGCCGCGCGCAAACCGCTCGTCAAGACCGAGGCGATTATCTCTTACGAGCGCTTCTACGCCGAACGGGTAGCGCGTTTGCAGCAGTGGCATAGCGACCGGAGGGCGGCATGACCGATACGAAACTCAAGCTGCTGGTCGAGCGCATCGAGCGCATCACGACCGAGATCAAGGAAGCCCAAGAGGCCCGCGCCGATGTCTACACTGAGGCGTTCGGGCACGGCTACGACAAGGCCGCAGTCCGCCGTCTGGTGGCATGGCGGGCTCTCGGACAGGCAGAGGCCGACGACCGCGAGACGCTTGACGAGGTTTACCGCTGCGCGTTGTCGGGCGGCCCCATGCCGAGCATCAAGCGGCATCTCGACCCGGAAGTGGCGCAGGTCATGGAAATGCTCAAGCAGCCTGGCCCGCTCACCAAGGTCAAGGAAGTCAAGAAGGCGCTGGGCGTGTCCATGGGCAAGGCGCATCGGCTACGCGCCCTGGCGCTCGCCCAACTGACCGCCGATGGTTTTCAGTTTCAAGGGCGTGTTGAAAATGAAAAACCGCCCGAGCCCGAAGATGATCTGACCGTTCCCGGCCATCTTCGGCGGGCAGCATGACCAGAACCGCCACCCGCTACGAGCGCGCCGCGAACGCTCTGGAGGCCCGCCTCCGTGGAATGAAGCGGAAGCCTCACGCCCTGGTGGTGAAGCTGTCGTGGCTTAGGTTCAAGGCACTCCAACGAGGCCCGCAAGCGGAGGCCGCATGACCGCCGCGCGCCCGCAATTCGACGTGGAAATCCCGCTGCCGCCGTCGCTCAACAACGCCTACGTCAACGTCCCTGGAAAGGGCCGGGTAAAGGCCAAGGGCTACAGCCAGTGGCAACACGCGGCTATTGCGCTGATCCGTGTCGGCGTACCTGCGGCGAAGCGCATTGCAGGCCCGGTGGCCGTCTCGATCCTGTTCCCGAGGAAGCTGCGGCCTGATGTCGATAATTTAATCAAGCCGACGCTCGACGCGCTCGTAGCATCTGGCCGGATCGACGACGACAGGAACGTGGTCAAGGTATCCGCCTCTAAAGAGTTGCAAGGCAAGGCGCTCGCTCTTGTGTCTGTCAGAGGGGTGGGGTGATGGCTGACTGGATGGCCTTCAACGTCGCGGACTACGTGGCGAACACGTTGCACCTCACGACGCGCCAGCACGGCGGCTATATCCTGCTGATCTGCGCCGCCTGGAACGGCAAGGGCTTCCTGCCGGGCACGGACGAGGGCCTGCGTGCCATCGCCAAGCTATCGCCTCGGGAGTGGAAGGACGATGGGCCTGCGCTCAAGGCGTTCCTGACAAAACGCGGCGAGGCGTGGGTGCATGAGCGTGTCGAGTTCGAGTGGAACGACGCGCAATCTCTAATCGCTGCCAAGAGTAGGGCTGGAGCGGCAGGCGGGCGCGCGAAGTGGGCGGGGCGCGCGCAAGGTAGGGCGCACGCAGAAACGAGAGCCCAGCGTCTAGCCGCAGCCCGAGCGATTGGCACGCACACTGCCGAGGAATGGATTGCTTTAGTGAATATCTGCGGCGGCAAATGCGTCGCGTGCGATTCTGCGGCGAAGGTGGTCAAAGATCACATCAAGCCGATTTACCAAGGTGGTTCGGATTCGATCGATAATCTTCAGCCACTTTGCTCGTCGTGCAACTCGTCAAAGGGGCCGGATGCCACGGACCGCAGGCCACCTGACTGGCGTGAACGCCTGGCAGAATGCCTAGCAGATGCCAGACAGACGGCTGCACCTACACCTCTACCTTCACCAAGACCTGTAACTACTACCTCCTCTGTGGCTAACAGCGCGCCTCACGGCGCGAGCCACACACCGCGCAGTCAGTTGATACCGGATGATTTTGAGCCATCCGAGGCTGATTTGGCAGCACTTCGCAAGGAACGGCCCGATCTGGTGGGCGAACTGTACGCGCAACGGATGGCGGATTTCCGCGACTGGTGCCGAGCCACGGCCGCGCGGAGTTTCAGCCCCGTTTCGACGTGGCGCGGGTTCATGCGGAAAACCAAAACCGGCGCCGTAGCGGGCGAGACCTGGGACCAGCGCCGAATCCGGCTGATCGAGGAGGCAATCCGATGAATGTTTCCGAACTGCTGACGGCCATCGGCCGCACGTATCCCGGCGCAACTCCCGAAGCGCTGGCGACGTTCAAGCCGGTGTTCCAAGCCCGCTTCGAGCGGCGCGAGGGGCCGCATCTGGCGCAAGCGTTCCAGGATTGCATCGCCAACTTCGAGGCGACGGCGCGCAAGCCGTTCCCGATTCCGCGAGACATCGAAACGCACATGCCGGTGCTGCGGACGGCTGACGACTCCGGCGGCGGCCCGATTCGTGAGGCACTGGCGAGCCGCAACGCCCGCGCCGTGGTGGCCTATGCCGACTGGTACGCAGGGCAGGGGCGGAAGATCAAAGCCAACCGCCCGCGCCCGGTGTTCGACGCCTGCGTTCTGGAAGCCCTGAGCCTCGCGCCGAAACGCTCGCCGCTGATCCTGAAGGCCGAGGAAATCGCGACCTGCGAGCAGCGCGCCTTGAGCCAAGCCCGCGTCGCCAAGTTCGGACGCATCCCGAACAAGGCCGAGGAATGGGACGCGCAGATCGCACAGGTTCGCGCCGAATGGGAATCCGCAACAAAGGCACAGATGGAGGCAGCCTAATGCCCACCAAGCAGACCCCGAGCCAGAGTCTTGGCGCGCGAATCTTGGCGAAGTCCGAAATGACCGCTAGCGGATGCCGCGTCTGGAAGGGCTGGAAAGATCCTGACGGATACGGCGTCATCCGGCTCGACGAGAGAACCAAGTTGCGCGCCCACCGAGCCGCATATGAGGCGGCGCATGGTCCCATCCCGCCTGGATTGATCGTCATGCACATGTGCGACGTTCGCGCGTGCGTCAATCCAGAACACCTCCATCTGGGCACGCACGCCGACAATCAAGCCGACAAAGTGAGGAAGGGCAGGCAGGCCAGAGGCGAGCGAAACGGCAGCGCCAAATTGAGCGCGCCCGATGTCATTCGCATTCGATCTGATACGCGGCGTCCACCCGATATCGCAAGGGCGTTTGGAATTTCGGCGGATCAAGTTCGACTCATCCAAAAGAGGGTGAAATGGGCGCACGTATGACAATTCCCCGCCTCAAGGCATGGGCGCGCAAGCTGATGGGGCGGTGAATGAACGGCAAGGAATGGACCCCCGAACATACGGCCACGCTTGAGCTATTGAACCGCATCGGCTGTGACGACGCCCTGATTGCCGCGCAGACCGGCCACTGCCGCGATACCGTCCGCAGGCATCGCACCGCCTTGGGCCTGCCCACCTGCTACGGCTTCCGCATTGGCGATTGGCGAGAGGCCGCAAATTCCTTCTTGCAAAGCAAAGTCGCAACTCCTTAGACGGGATAGCCGATAGCTCTCTGTGCGAGAGGTCGGCTTTGCTTTTCGGCGCAATCGGTTAGGGGCTCTAGTGGCGGCCCCGAAAAACCCCAAGAATCGTTGGAGCGAAAAGGCGTGGAGAGACGCCATTCGCGTCGCCGTCATGCGCGCCCACGAAGACCCCAAGAAGGGCAAGAAGCTCGCCGCATTGGCTGATGCGCTCGTTAACGCGGGCCTTGAGGGCGACGTATCCGCGCTGAGAGAGATTGGCGATCGGCTTGACGGCAAGGTGCCACAGGGCATCACAGGCGGCGACGGCGGCCCCGTTGCAATGGCGTTCCAATGGCTGACGCCCAGCGCATAACCATTCCATACGCGCCCCGCCGCGCCTTCCTGCCCTACCACGAGAGCAGCAAGCGGTGGCGTGTCCTGGTGGCCCACCGCCGCGCCGGGAAGACCGTGGCGACGGTCAATCAACTGATCCGGTCGGCGCTGACCTGCGACAAGCCAAACCCGCGCTGCGCCTACGTGGCCCCGCTATTCCGTCAGGCCAAGGACGTGGCTTGGACCTACCTCAAGGAGTTCACCAGCGTCATCCCCGGAGCGGAAGCCAATGAGACCGAGTTGCGGGTGGACCTGCCCAATGGAGGCAGAGTCCGGCTCTACGGCGCAGATAATCCCGATGGAATGCGCGGCATTTATCTTGATGACTGCGTACTTGACGAGTTCGCAGATATGCGACCGCGCGTTCTGCCAGAGATTATTCGCCCGGCGCTGTCAGATCGCAGGGGCTCGCTCACCATCATCGGCACGCCCCGAGGCCACAACGACTTCTTCCACGCCTATCAATCGGCCCTGAACGATAACGACTGGTACTCGGTGATGCTGAAGGCATCAGAGACCGGCCTTGTTGCGCCCGAGGAATTGGATGCAGCGCGGAAGATGATGACGCCCGAGCAGTACGAGCAGGAGTTTGAATGCTCGTTCGAGGCGGCAATCTTGGGCGCCTATTGGGGCCGGGAAATGGCCGAGGCCGAGCGGGAAGGGCGCATCTGCGACGTGCCTGTAGACCCGGATTTGCCCGTCTATACGGCTTGGGACTTGGGCGTGAAGGACACCACGGCGATTTGGTTTTTTCAGGTGCTGGCCGGTGGCCTGAACGTGGTGGACTTTTACGAAGCCTCTGGCGTCGGTGCGGCGCACTACGTCGAAGTGCTTAACCAGCGCGCGGCGGACGGCGGCTACAAGCTGGGGCCGTGCCTTGTGCCCCATGACGCCAAGGTCACTGAATGGGGCACCGGGCGAACCCGCATCGAGACGGTGACGCGGCTGGGCCTGAAGCCCGAGCTTGTGCCGGATCACGCCATTGTGGACGGCATTCAGGCCGCCCGCCTCACGATCCCCGTTTCCCGCTTCGACCGAACCAAGTGCGCTGTCGGCATCGAGGGCCTGAAGCAGTACCGCGCCGAATACGACGAGGAGCGCAAGGTATTCAAGCCCAAGCCTCTGCACGATTGGGCAAGCAACCCTGCCGATGCGTGGCGGTATCTGGCGATCGGCTGGCGCGCCCTGCGTGCCCCGGCGCCCGAGCCGAAGCGCCTTGTTGACGCCTACGTGGCGCAGCCGGACGGCTCGATCAAATCACACCTCACCTTCAGGCAGATGGTGGAGCAGCAGAAGCGCCGGAGGCTTGAAAGAGAATGAGCACCACCGAAACCCTCACGGCGCAGGAACAGTCCGGCACGGTCGAGACCAAGGCCGACTACGAGAAATCCCCCAGCGAGTTCACAAAGCACTGGCTCAAGGCCATCGAGCTTGCGGGCGAGGAGGAGAAGGACTGGCGCGCGAACGCCGAGGAGACGCTGAAGCGCTACACGTCAAGCAAGGCCAAGTCGTTCAACGTCCTGTACGCGAACACGCAGACCACGGTGCCCGCGCTCTACAACAGCGAGCCCGCGCCGGACATCCGCCGCCGCTTTGGAGACGATGACGAGCAGGGCCAAGCGCTTGCCGAGATCATCGAGCGGGCGATCACCATCCAGGCCGAGCTATACGACTTCAACTCGGTGATGAAGGCGGCAGTGAAGGACCGCCAGCTTCCGGGTCGTGGCGTGTCCCGCGCCCGCGTAATGCAGGGGCCGAACGGGTCGAAGTGGATTCAGTGGGAGCCGGTCGCCTATGACGACTTCCGCCACGGGCCTGCAAAGACGTGGGACGATGTGCCGTGGTGCGCCTACCGCCACAAGTTCAAGCGGGACGAACTGGTCGATCTGGCGGGCGATGCCATCGGCAAGGCGGTCCCGCTCGATGTGGCCGTGGGCGAGACACCCAAGAAGGACATCAACGACCTGCCCGATATGTTCAAGCGGGCGATTGTCTGGGAAGTGTGGGACCGCGAGGCCCGCAAGGTCTACTTCTTCGCGGAGAGCTATAGCGACGGCCCGCTGAAGGTCTACGACGACCCGTACCGGCTGCGGAAGTTCTGGCCGAGCCCCAAGCCGCTGTACCAGATCGACCGCACGGAAAGCCTCACGCCCGTCTGCGAGTTTATGATCTGGAAGCCGCTTGCGGACGAGGTAGACGACCTCACCAAGCGCATCGCGGGCATCGTGAAGGTGATGAAGCTGCGTGGCCTGTACGCCGGGCAGTTTGAAAACCTGATGACCAAGCTGAAGGATCTGGACGACGGCGAACTAGCCGCCGCCGACGATTCGGCCCGCGCCATGCAGGAAGGCGGCATCGACAAGGCCATATGGCTGTGGCCGGTCGATATGGCGATCAAGGTCGTGCAAGGGCTGTACGAGGCCCGCGAGCAGGCCAAGAACCACCTGTACGAACTGACCGGCGTGGCCGACATCCTGCGAGGGCAGACTAACCCGAGCGAGACACTGGGCGCCCAGCAGATCAAGGCGCAGTGGGGCAGCCTGCGGCTCCAGGAAGCGCAGGCGGACGTGCAACGTTACGCCCGCGACTGCTATCGCATCATGGCGGACCTGTTGGGCCTGCTGGCTCCTGAGGAACTGTCGGCCATGACCGGCGTTCAGATGGGGCCGCAGATCGCTCAGTTGATGCAAATGGACTTGCAACGCGAGTTCGTCATCGAGATTGAGACCGACTCGACCATCAAGGCGGACCTGTCGCGGGCGCAGCAGAACATCGCGGGCTTCGTGCAGGGCTTTGGCGCGTTCATCCAGTCGGTCGGCCCGGCGGTGCAGGCGGGGATGATGCCGCCGGAAATCGCCGTGAAGTTGCTCACCGCCTTTGCGCGGAGCTTCAAGCTGGGCCGCGAGGCCGAGTCGGCACTGGATCAGTGGGAGAAGTACCTCGCCCAGAAGGCCCAGCAGCCGCCGCAGCCGGACCCCTCGCAACAGGTCGAGCAGGTCAAGGCGCAAGCCGAAATCGGCAAGGCGCAAGCCGCCATCCAGCAGACGCAGATGGAAGGCCAGATTGCCCAGCAAGAGCATCAACAGAACATGCAGGCCACCGCACAGAAGGGGCAGTTGATGGTGCTGAAGCACAACCTCGACCTTCAGGGCTTGCAGGCGAAGGTCGCGGCGCAGGCGATGCAGCCGCCAGGAGTGCCGCAGTGAGCGCCTGCGCCATCGCTGTGCTGCTTTTGGGGGCCATCCTCTATGTGGCCGTGGCGGCGACGATCCTGATTGTTAGCAACCGCGAGACCAAGCGCGCCATTCGCGAAATGGAGGAGCGTCTGAGCCGCCCCAACCCCCTCGACGGTGCGCGCATATGGGGCGGGTCGTGAGGGCTCGCTACGTCTTCCGCGACGGCCAATTCATCGAGCGCAAGACCGGCGAGCCGATGGCCGCGCCCGATCGCATCGCCTCGCCCATGCTGATGGCGGACGTTCACTACAAATCCCCGCTGAGTGGCAAGGAAGTCACCAGCCGCAGCCAGCGCCGCGAGGAAATGAAAATTCACGGCGTTCGCGAGGTCGATCCGTCCGAGCGCCGGGTGTTTGCTTACCGTTCGAAGAAATGGGCCGAACGGATGCGCCGGGATCACGACCCGAACGCGGGCAAGCCCGAAATCCCGCAGGACGCGCCGTTCAAGCGGCTGTCCCGAGACGAACTGCCGACATCAATTGCTAAAACCATCTCACGGTGATATATGAGCGATACTCAGGTTTCGTCTGAGCAGGTTTCCGAGGCCCCGATCACGACAGGCGCAGATAGCGCGCCGGTCGAGAAGCCAAAGGAGACCTTCGACCAGACGCTAGAACGGGTCGCGCAAGAGGCCATCCACGGCAAGCGCGGACCGGACGGAAAGTATCAGTCTCGCGTTGTAGCGCCCGGCGCTCCCGAGACACCGGAATTGCCCGGCAAGTCCGAGGCTGCTGCTCCCGAACTGGCACCGCCAGCCATCGAGATGCCGCCGTCTCTGCCGGACGATGTGAAGAAGCTGTGGCCTACGCTTCCACCCGCACACCAGCAATGGCTGGCCAAGCGGGAAAGCGAGGTGCATGAGAAGATCACGTCGGATGGACAGCGGCTGAAGACCCTCGCTGCGTTCGAGGAAGTCCTTAAGCCGTTGGATGCGAGGTTGAAGCAGGTCAACGCGCCGCCGCACGAGTATGTGCGCCGTCTCGCTGCCGCCGATCAGCTTCTCGCGACCAATGGCGTCGAGGGCCTCCGTGCGATCGCGCAGATGTACGGGATCGACGTTCGGTCGCTTTTGCAGCAACCCACCGCGCAACCCAATCCCCAATTCGACATCGATTCCAAGGTTAACGAAGGCGTCCAGAAAGCCCTTCAAG
>Ga0214923_10007426_pt1 | contig 11952 bp, 10 predicted proteins | sample LL1510_MetaG_FD_177993 | JGI IMG/M metagenome (GOLD analysis project Ga0214923, IMG submission 177993) | Freshwater microbial communities from Lake Lanier, Atlanta, Georgia, United States - LL-1510 | ecosystem: Environmental > Aquatic > Freshwater > Lake | place: USA: Georgia | collected... | reverse complement strand
TTCTCCTTTTTGCAAAACTCCTGTTATAGCAAGTCCTCCTGTAATTGCAGGTCTGCGAATAGCAAGCTTTTCAATCTTTAGATTTCCCTGATCCTTGCCTTTGAATCTTACGGTCTCATACGAAACACCAAAGTTTGGCACAGCAAAGAATTGACCTATAGGGTAATAATAATCAGCTGCTAGCGAACCCCCGAGTAATTCCCCTTTTAATTTGAATCTGTTATTGCCATTAATCAGGGAGTGGTAGTTGACTTTAGCATCAACCTGACCGAGCCTAATCTCACCACCGAGTACTAGCCTTTCATTCATGTTGATACTTCCGTAAAGAGTCCCAATAATTGATCTGATATCACTGCTAAACTTGCTACCGGTATTGTTACTGATATTGCTTACTACAACAGTTTCAGAAGTGAATTTTGGCGTAAGTTTTGTTTGATTATAATTTAGAGCAATACCAATGATGGTATCGTCATCCAACTTGCTGTCAAAACCGATAGATCCTCCCGTAGATTTCTGCTTTATCCTGTATGAATTCTGAGGTTTTAATATCCCGTTTCCATAACTTCCCCGAATCCATAGTCCGTAATTTGCTTCCTCGTCTCCGCCCGATACACCCATATTACCGGTATCAATCAAATACAGATGAGTAAGCCTGTCCGATATAGCTCCTGCAACATTTGACATATCGGAAAAGGCAACCTCGCTTACCGCTTCCGCGTACTTACCGGCCATACTCCCTGCTATTATTTCAGCAGCTGTTATTATTTTTGCCTCGAGGCTTCCAAGCTGCAGAATACGGATAGTTCTTACGTCGGTAATATTAGCAAGTAAATCTCTTGCCGCTTCAGGCGTTAGATTTACTTGGCTTAAACCCGCTAAAGCTATCAGATTCTCGGCAGTAAATGCACCGCAACTCGATCCGTCATTCTGCTGATGAACTCGAAGATCAACAATTTCGCTAGTCGGTAGAATCTTTTTTATGGCCGCAATATATTGATCACTCTCACTCCCTTTCCCGCCAATAGGAGCACCGAAAGAATCATTGTAAAATACAATAATATTACCGTCAGCTTTTGTCCTGATTGCAATTCCCGTCCAGTGATTATTGTTCAAATTTACCGGTATCAAAGCGGTTTTTCCTGCTTGTGCCTCAAGCAAAGCAGCTGCTGCTGCGTCTCTGATCAATTCAGAGTTGTTTGGTACTGCAGGAGCAATATATACACTATTACCAAGACGGCTTTTAATGACTGCTCTAATGTCATCGTCGCTGTACCAGTAACTGATATTGGCAATTTGCGGATTAATACTGGTAGCAAATACCATGCCGTTAACTCCCACAATAAGCAGAGTGGATATTACAAGTACTATAAGGACTTGCCTAAACAATGAACTCATACAGCAACCTCAGTTAAGCGGTAATTTTCTCTATTACAAAATTTCTCAAGTAAGTTCTGATAGTTCTGCTGTATCCAGTCCCTAATAAACAAATTCGGGGCAGTTAATTTGATTTCTTTCTGTTGTTCATTAACATTTACTTTAAGTTTTGAAAACCAGTTACGATCTATCCCCTCACCGCAGGTTTTAATCAACCCCGTACGGATTCTACCCCAGACCCTTGGAAACATTTCCGGTGCATTATTACTCACTGAAGAAGTAGTGGAAGATACGCTTAAAGTTGGAGGAGCCGGATTTTTTACTATAAATTCAAGACTACTGATGAATGAGCCGTATACTGACTGTACCTGCTCCAGTATCAGGCCGTATTGCACTTCACTTAAGTCAATACTCTTCTGTAGATTGATTTCAAAACTTTTTCCTGTTACGTATACAGGAAATTTTGCCGCCAGCAAAAAATCATACGCTAGATCAGGTGATAAGATAGAGGCTAGTTTCCGGCTTAACTGTACTCCAAGGCTAGTATCCGTGCTTTCTTCTATCTTATTTAAAAAAGTTTCCTGCCGGTGTTTGATGATTTCATCCTTGCTTATATTGGCTCTGATCCTAAAAGTTTCGTTACTGGTTTTTACCGCATCCCTCTTTTCGTAAGTTAAGGCCTTAGCCATATAGTTCATGAAAGCCTTTTTGCTTTTGAATAAGCGATCGGTTAATCTTTTCGACATGTTAAGCAGTATTTCGTTAATGGCATTACCTGAAAACTCGCGACCACATAACTGTTTTAGTTTTGCGGTGTCAGGTTGACTTAAAGGATAAAAAGAAGCAAGGCTAAAACCTGTTACGGGAAACAGAAATGTCGTTTGAATTGGTTTTTCTCCTGCAAAGGAATTTTGACAAAAATTAGATTCGCTTGCGGTAGATCTATTTTTTATAAAAATTGTTTTTATACTTATTTGATCGTTGCAATGGTGCAAAAGGGGTGATTTTTTCTTTTCCCTTCTTCCTGTTATATTAACTTTGGGATCAATAAAACATGATTCAAAGAAACCAGCATCAAGAGTGATTAATAATCGGTTTATTCTCTGACCGGAAGATAAAACTACATTTTTTACCGTTCTAGTCAATACACTCTGCTCTTCCAAACGAATAAGAGCTCTCCTGGTTCTATCTTCCCTAAAACCAAACTTCTTTTCAAAATAATTATAAGAAACAGAAAGGGACTTATTGTCAAATTTCGGTGCCAGTTCACCTAAATAATCATTTATGCCGTTTCTATACCAAGCAATAATATCTCCAAGGATAGTTATTGCCACCAGATCAGGATTTCCATCTTCTAGGCAAAACTGTCTGTACCAGTCATGAACAATGACGTTACCGGGTTTAAAGACTTTACCGTAAATAATAAAAGGGGAATTCATATTCGCCTTCCTTCATCATCAGATAAAGAATTATAGAATTTTTGCCAGAAATATGAATTTAAAAGATTAAGTAATTTTACGACCAGATTACTTGTATCTTCTTTATCTGTTTTTATAAAACTTATAGAAGACAAAAGATTATATACAGTGACACTATCTAGTATATTTCTTGTTTTCGTACTTGCAGCATTGCTCTTTTGATAGCTTTGTGGTATAGTCATAGTTGCACTTTGTTACGTTAACTCCAGAAGAGTTACTAGTTAAGTGTTAAAATTTATCACCAGTTAGAATCAAAGTTTGGCTACAGAAGTTCTGACTGGTTTTTATATATTAATTACATTATTAAGTAACTGTTATTAAAAATAATTTTAGTATTATTACGTATTTATTATAATAAATATTAGTTATATAACATGTCAACTGTTTTTTATAAAAATTGATTTATTTAAATAAATTATGCAAAAAAGCTCATTAAAACCAGAGACCGTAAAAAATAACGTTAAAAGATTACTAGAGAAAAGAAACTGGTCACAAACAGATCTTGAGAAAAAAATCGGAACAAAAACAAATGTTAATAATATTTTAAGAGGTAGGTCTCAATACCCTACTATAGAATTGTTACAAAAAATAGCTATTGCCTTTAATATAGAAGTAACAGAATTATTAAAAGAAGAAGATAATAATAGATACGAGCCTATTAATCATCAATTACTTACAACTTCATTTAATAGAGTAATGGATATAATAAAACCAATAGAAAAACAATTTTCTATTACACCAAAAAATATTTTCTCAATTGTAAATGAGGTATATGATTACTCACAAAAACTTAATATAGATACAATTGATGATAAATTTATTGAGTGGGTTATAAGCAAGTACTATAGTTAAATTTCCATTTGAGTTCGTTGACAAAAATCCTGTACTTCTTGTACTCTAAAATGCTCTTTAGTAAAGTAACGTAATAAACTGTTAAAGAACTTATTGTACCATTCTTTGCTTTTTATATAACACGAAGCTTTAGCGCCCTGAGCAAGAACATAACTGACCTCGTCTACATTTTTAGTATTATTACGATATCTATTATAATAAATATGTTCCGCTTTATCATAATTCTTAATAGCTTCTTGATATTTATCCGTTTTCATTAAAGCATCACCATACACGGCATAAGCATTTGCTAAATCTCTATTTATAGACTCAACTATAAATTCTTCTCCTTCTTCTGCCATCAAATTTTTTACTGCTAATTCTGAATGTTCTAAAGCTTTATCATGCATACTTAACCCCAATTCAGCTCTTGCAAGTTGTACAAGGATTTTATTTTCTAATAAATTACGGTTGACTATATGTTCTTTACTCATAAGGTTTATATATTTTACTATATTATAAGCTTCTTTATAAGCACCCATATAATTAAGAATTTCTACTTTGAATAAGTGTGTATAAAAAGAAGTACCACTGTTTTTATCACCCGCTTTAAAGTATATTTCTAATCCATCATTAACAAGATTAAGAGCCTTATTATAATTCCCTTGTGCTAAAAGTATTCTAGCTCGTAAATGCCAGATTCTATTATCTTTTATTACTTCAGGATCCTGTCCAAGTATTGCTGCTTCTATTGATTTACTAGCATTATTTAAATCACCTAGTGAAATTTGAGCACTAGCTAATTGCCAATTAGCTATAAGCCTTGTTATCGGTTGATTGGCAGTAGCAATATTAAGGGCTTTTTTATAATAATCTATTGCTTTCTTATAATTACTATTAGCAAATTCCTCATAGTACCCCATTTTAGTAAGGTTATATGCGTACATATCTTTTTGTTTATCATTCATCTTACCTAAAAAACTCTGCTTATGATTCATCCAATCTACTAACTTACTACAATTGACAGGATCTCTAATATCAATATAGTAATCTAAAACATGCGTCCTTAGTTCTATAGATTTATGAATATCACCTGAATAATAATCAGAATTAATCAGAACTTTTTCTAAATTACTTATCATAGTTTCATCTTCCGAAATGATTACATATCCTCTGGTTTTATCATTTTCAGGTAGCATACCAATAATAGCATCAACTATGTCATTAATATTCTTTTGGTGTAATTTCTTAGGAAATTTTCTTAGTATTTCCTTGTTCAATACGTCATGTACTTGAAATAATTGATTATTTATATCTTCACTTATTTGCTCCAATGCCCCTAGCATCACTAACTCATGTATATCATCTGCTAATGTATTTTTATTGCTAGATATATGATTCAAAATATTTCTTGAAACTCCTTGGTTATTTAATAATGCTATTTTTTGTAATAACTCTTTTGATGTTGGATTAATCGACTGTAATAATAAATCAGTAAAACTCTTAACCGGATTATTATCTTTTTCAATAAATGATATTACCTCTTGAACAGTTTTATGTTTATAATTTGAAATAAAAGTGGAGATACGATTAATGAGATAAGGGTAACCCTGGCATTTATCTACTATTTGTTGAACTATAGTATCTGGGATATTTGGTAGAATTTTTTTTACTAAACTTGTTGCATCTTCATTGTTTAAATAGGGAGTTTTTACTATATTTGGCATAAATTTTGTATCCTGAGAAGTAATAATAATATGACCGTTATGTTCCCAATTTATTATATCTTCTATCTTGTTGTTCTGGTTAAGTTGGACATTATCAAATATAAGCAGCCACTTAGTTTTATGTGCTAAAAAACTCATTATATCTCTTTTTACATCCTTTGGTGATGTAGATAACAAACAACCTTCCTTTAAACATATTACTCTATTTATATCCTTCGCTAAATTTATATATTGTGGAACCAAGTCAACGTCTACATTTAAACAAGCAATTATTTCATAATTGTCATGATATTTAGACACATATTCTCTAGCCATTTCACTCTTGCCTTTACCGGTGATGCCGGTAATCCCTACAGTATGATTTTTCAGTAATTTGTTCCTTAACTCTAAAATTTGGTTTTGATGGTTTACGAAATACTCTGTTGGTTTTCGATTATTATATAACAGCGCAGGACTTGCTGAAGCATTAGATAATGTAATTACCAATAAAAAAATAGTGAACGCTATTAATTTATTTATCATAGCGTATTCCTATCAAAGAAAAATATAATATTATCCTTCTTCTTAGTTTCTTCTGTTATGTCAATTTTTATAATCTTTTTACTAAATTCATTATATACCTTATAATTTATATGATATACCTCATTAAGAAGTTTAGTAATTTGACCAAAAGTAAGAATATACGGGTTAAGCGTTTCTTGAAATATCATTTTTGAATATTCTACCATCATAGCTTCGTCTATATTAAATAGATCATGAGCAAATAATATTGTTTTATTATCTATAATTACATGAATATGATAATTATGCTTATTACTTTTCATAAAAAGTAATAAATTAGCTACTATCCCTATAATTATTTGATCAAATAATTCCTGTTCAAATGGTACCTTCAGCTTGCCTGTAACAATATCATAAGTAAATTTGATATTGTATGAATGTAAAATACTATATTCTTTAACTAAAAAATCACTTGCAACAATTACTTTCTCTATTTCTACTTCAAACACTTGTTTTGAATCAGAAACACCAATAGTTACTAATGGTATAGGTATTTCTGTAATATACTTATTTACAGGTGCTTCATAAATATTATGATTTTTCTCATAATATTTATGGAATTTATTAGTAAGGAATTGAATGTTCTTTCTAGCATTCTTTATAATACTTAATTTAATAGCTTCTCCACGAAGATTTATATTATCTTGATTTATCTTCTTATATCTTTTAATAAAAGGAAAAATAATAACTGTAGTGATGCATAACATAAAAAATGAAGATATATAAAATACGTATGAAACTTTGTCTATTATTTCATCTTTTATTTTCTCTGCATAGGAAGATTGAGTATCTATAGATAATTTTACTTTAAGTAAGTTTTTACCCTGAATGTCTATATTATAATATTTAATTTTGAATAATTCTGCGTCAGTATTGATACTACTAACTAATTGTATACTGTCTATATATATTTCATAACTAATATAACTTGGTAATAAGTCGTCTAGCTTTTCTTTGATAATCCTAGTATTACAAAATATGTCCTGATCTAATAATCTAAATTTTTTTATACCGATGGTAGGTATAATTTGTATATTAGAACAGAATAAATGATTTTCATTACTATTTTTATGAAGCTCTATTGTTATGTTAGAAATTAAAAAATTTGCTACTATATTCTGATATAATAATAAATCGTTGTCCTTTCTAACTTCACTTTCACCTATACAATACTGATAATATAAGAAATTATATAATAAGCATATACCTATAGATGTTTTTATTAACAGTATGTACTCAATATTATACTTATAAAATAGTGTTAATTTCTTTAGAAAAGACGTAGAATAATGAATAATTATTTTAAATGCTTTCTGTATACTAGCACTAACCATAAATTATTACTAAATACTATTTTTATTATATTTATTATTAAATACATTATAGCTACATACTTCTTATTATCACTGCCTACAAGTTTATCATAGATTAAATAATCAGCACCTATTTATTGTACCTAATTTAGTTCAAACCTTTCAACTTTTAAGCCAACAAAACTTTGCTTTTAATATTATTAACGGATAATATTAATAACTTCATCAATCTTAAAGGCACTAATATTTTATAGCTATAGAGCTAGCTCTTGTTACAAAAGTAAATAACTTTTATTTAAGTATTAAATTTTTAACCTTTTTAAGATATTGAACCATCAATGCTTCAAGGATTTACTTATCTTAGAAAAGACACAGATGCCTCATTTATCTATCTTTGTAGCAGGATCGGTTATTTAAATCCCGACCAAAGCTTTATCTATACCTTCAATAAACTGTTTTATTATACTAGAAACTAACCTCATAACCAACTCTCCGCTATCGTTTTTTTGCCATTTATTTTTAGCATTTCTACAGGGAATCAGAACAATAATTGAAATAGTATAGAAAATTTGATTATGGCTCTAAATTTAACAATTACCATTGCTGAATTTTTATAGAACAATCCTGAACAGAAATTTATAGCTAGAGAAATAGCCGAATAGATATATGAACATTATCTGGATCGCTGCTGGCAAAAACAACAAAAATCAAAAACAACGGCAATTCCCTTAGATAATGATCAAGTCCTGTTCAACAAATAGTTGGAGAACTCGGATCAAAGAGATCGACTTTACAAAAAAAATATCCCAAAATAAAAATCACGGAAGAAAGACCAAGAAAATATTACTTCACGGAATCAACCGATAGTGCAGAAATAGATAAATCAGGATCATACTGTTAATTTCATCATTTTTTTTTGGGATATTACAATTATAAATAGCGTTTTATTTCTTCAAGTTGCCCGAGTACATTTTGCGAATTAAACAGTAAATGCTCCTTCTGTGGAACTTGTCGTTCCAAAAATGACACTACTAAAACACAAAATTCTCTCGGCACTACCACAAATTCATCATCAGTTTTTGATTTTAACCACATTGATAAACTATGGGTAGAAATATCATTAATCATACCCCAGAGAAGCTTGGATATTTCTTCTCGTGAAATAAAACGGTCTTTTATTGCAGTCATTTTTGTACCTCCACTTCTCTTACAGAAAAATAAAGATATAACAGATTGATAATACTTATTTTCTCGAATGATTTGATATTATTTAATATGGAATTGATATTGGTGTGATTTTTTGCCTGAAAGATTATATATTTACTTAAGGCGGAATTGTTGCTATTATACATATAATTCTCCTGTTAAAGGTTGAGTTGATAAGTTTGAGAATATCCAGACCTACGAAAGTAAAAATATTCTCAACAAGTAATATAAAAAAACGTCTTAAGTTACCAGCTTAGGGCGTTTTTTTATTGTCTTATAAAACTATAATATATGAGAAAAATAGAGAAGTCAATATTATAAATAGTATATTTATAGTAAATACATTATTTTACATAAATAATGTATTTGTTGTGTTTGGTTTTTGTATAAAAAGTATTTTTTATACTTTTTATTTACACTGTACTGTTTATATTATAAAACTTTACAGTTATTATTATACTATAAATAAAGTTAATCTGTACTATATTTACATATACTTATATAAATAGTTAACTTATTTTAGGATAATTATATACTAGACAATAATATAGTTGTTACTGTATATTTTATTCAGTAATATAAGTGTATTTAATTATGATTGTATTAATAGGCGGAGAAAAGGGAGGGGCAGGTAAATCAACAATTGCATGTAACCTTGCAGTTTTCCTTGCTTGTCAGGAAAAGGATATATTATTGCTAGATGCAGACCCACAAAAAACTAGCTCAACATGGACATATAGAAGAAATCTCATAACAGAACAAAATTTACCAAAAATAAATAGTGCAGAAAAAACAGGAGACATTTACAACACCGTAATAGATCTTTCAAAAAGATATAAATTTATTATTATAGACTCTGGAGGTCGGGACTCTAAGGAATTGCGATCTGCATTAATTGCTTGTGATATATTTTATACTCCTATTAAACCTAGCCAAATTGATATAGACACCTTGGGAAAAATGAATGAACTTGTTGAACACGCTAGCACTTTAAATAAAAAATTAAAATCGGTAGTAATAGTTACCCATTCCCCAACTAATCCTAATATGGACGATAAAAAGGAAACTGAAGAAATTTTAAAAAAAATGCCAAATTTTGCTAATTCTAATATAGCTCTTACTTATCGTTCTTCTTATTGGCGCACAATGGGTCGCGGCCTATCTGTTATAGAATACACAGATGACAAAGCAAAAAACGAAATTTTATCATTAGGTTCAGAGGTATTTGAATTATGAACAACAAAAAATCTAATAAACTTGAACCACCTCTTAGGATTACAAAAGAACTTTTTATAAATAATTCTGAAGAAACACAACATCCTCAAGAACAAAAAATAAAAAGTAGAGCTCAGACCGTTACCTTTACCTTGTATAATCTAGATATAGATATATTAGAACAACAAATAGACCGAGCAACTTCTCTTAACAAACGCAGTAAAAATAAATCAGTGATAATAAGAATGGCCTTAAGAGCTTTAGAAAATACTTCAGATGAAGAATATTCTAAGCTTTATGATAAATTTTAATAAAACTAGTATGTTAAAATCTTTTCAGTTAAGAGTAGCTAGATCTGTTACTGGTATAGAAGTAAGGGAAGTAGCTCTATATTTAGGTATAAGTCGTACGATTATTTCTCGTTGGGAAAATAAACCTATCTTAGATTACATAAAGACTAAAAAAGTATCACTAGAATCTCTGTTTTTCTTTTTTAAGCAACATGGTATTATGTTTCCTGATGAACATAGTGTTCGATTTGTTTCTCAATTAAAACCCTATAATTCAATCCATTTAACTAGATTCCAACTCAGGGCCTCAAGGGCCGCTTTAGGTTTAACACAAGATGAATTAGCTGATTTAACTAATACCTCTAGGTCTATAATTAATTATTTAGAGATTCAAAACAACGAGACATTACTCAATACTATAAATAAAGATATAGACGACCTCGTATTTAAAAAATTCTTTCAAATAAAAGGGTTACTATTCCCAGATAGTTTTACTATTTGCTACACAAACACCGAAACAAAATAAAAAATACTTCTATTTTTGATAAAATTAATTTTATCAAAAATATGTTGACTATGGTACGCAAACTTGTGTAATGTAACTCTTGTTGTGAGTGATTTAAACAAAAAAAGAGGTGCTAGAACCAAAAAGACACCAACACCACCAAAAACTTTTAGAATTTTTAATTAAGAATAATCTTTTTTGCCGAAGGATTTTCTTGTAACCATAATATTATATTCTTTTTTTGGTAATTGCAAGTCTTTTTAGTTTTGCCCTCATAGAAATGGGGATAAAATGACAATTATAAAAAATCAATATAAACAAGTAGACGAGTATTTAAATCACAAGTCCAAAATAGAATTATCCTTAGAAACAGAAGTATTTTTAAGCTTTAAGCATAGAACACCAAATCGCTATAAGCTACTGGACAAGCTTATTAGAGCTAGTATTACCCCAGAAGAAGAACTTACTGACAAAACTGTTTATCTTGGGGAAAAAGCTAAAAAGTTACTTAGAGCTATATTAAAAAAACTTTTTAGTAATAGATATGTTTTAATAAATCATAAATATATTACTCAGGCTACTAGGTGTAAATCAGATCAAAATACCATCATCTTAAAAGAATTAGAAAGAATACTAAAAATACAATTTTACAGGATTTATACTAATAATAAAGGAACAAAATTTTCCCGTCACTATTACATTGAATTACATCCTGCAGTAGTAGATGAATTAAAGGATACAGGACATGACAATTCAGAATTCTACCCCGAAAAAAATCGGCCTACATATACTAACAGGAATATCTTTAATGAAGATAAAGATATAGATCTAGAATCTAATTTTTTACAAAATTCTGAAGAAATTAAGATTGAAGAAAATAGAAAACCTCAAGTAGCTGTATTTCCACCAGAATCTATTAACTCTGTTAAACTTAAAAAAAGACTTCCTAACGAACGGAAAAAACCTACTAATACAGAAAAAAAGGCAAAAGTTTACTATTTTAACCAGTATAAAGAGCCACAAACCTTAAAGTACCACTATCCATTAACCAAAAAAGATTGCAATAAATTACAAAACCTATCAGGTCGGGATTTTAACTTAAATGCAATGAATGAAATACTCCTTGATATGTCAAAGCGAGTGGATAATAGGTTTTGCTCAAAAGCTCAATTTATGGTGTATTTTGCCAAATGCCTGCGATTTGAGATGAGGGATGCGGTAAAAATAAACAACGTTAATTTCCATATTAAGGCAAATCATATGCAAGAAAAGCAGGCGGAAATAGATCAGATGAAACAGGTAGAGCGGTACCTAGCCGAAATAGAGCAGAAAGCAATTACTAATGTTTGCCCCGAGAATCAATTAAGGGCAAGGCTCGCTAATACTCTTGAAGCCAAAAGTAGCTATGAACTACTCTCAACCATCAAGGATTTTAAGGTTGTCGGTAATACT
>Ga0214923_10007425_pt1 | contig 11955 bp, 13 predicted proteins | sample LL1510_MetaG_FD_177993 | JGI IMG/M metagenome (GOLD analysis project Ga0214923, IMG submission 177993) | Freshwater microbial communities from Lake Lanier, Atlanta, Georgia, United States - LL-1510 | ecosystem: Environmental > Aquatic > Freshwater > Lake | place: USA: Georgia | collected... | reverse complement strand
CTTGCGTTTTTTGGGTTGCTTCTCTCACATCTTTCGGTTCTACCATATCAACAGGTTTATACTTATAATTGAAAACCGTTACCGCCCGTATATTTTTCCATAGAAATGTCCTATATCCTTCCTGTAATAATTTGTTTTTAATTTTTGCAGTATAAACTCCTCGTGAATTTTCGTTAAATTGTAACTTCGCTAATTCTAATCTTTTAATCTTTTTGTTTTCTGATATTACCTCCGGAAAATCTTTTGATAATCTTTCAAATATTTGTGGTCTTATATGATTTAAATCCAAACAATGAAAATACAACTTAAAATTTGGTTCTAAAACTAATACCCAATAATAATTCAACTCACCATTAACTTTTTCATATTGAACCTTCGCAACCATTCCCCTCTGCAAATATGATTTTGCAAGAGGAGTAGCATCGCTCAATCTTTGAAGATGTTGGTTTATGAATATTTTATCCGTTGGCATCTACTTTTTTCAGTTTTGGTAATTCAATCTTTTTAAGTTTAGGTAATTGTAACTGAAGTTGTTGTGGTGCGGAGTCAGCTCCCCACTTATCCAAACATTCTAATAATTTTTTGGTCATCATATCAAATGTAAAATTATCTTTTGCATATTTACGATTTTTTCTTGATAATTCCAAATATTTGTTATAGTTTTCATAAACGGATTTCATATAAGCACCACCCTCACTATGATTTATATTAAACCATTGAGAACCTTTTATCAACCAATCATTTGCAGCGGAATGGTGTATTTCTCCCAACTCACCACCAACCAATTGATTAAAACCATTATCCAAAAAGTCCATATGACCACTCCACTTTGATGCAATAATTGGTTTACCACTAATCATTGCTTCTAATAATGGCCTACCAAATCCTTCACCCTTTGTAAATGAAACGTGGGCTTTAACTTTTGGATGATTATACAACGAATTCATTTCTATATCTGATAAGTCTCCGCTCAAGATATAAATATTGGGTAATTTTGTTTCACCTACATTATTCCGTATTATATCAATCCTCTTTTTTAATTCATGCGTATCTACATACGATGGAGCCATCATACTTGTTTTCAATATGAGTGCTGGTGGATTTTTCTTTCCCTTAAATGTTTGTAAAAATGTATGAACTAATCCTGCTACATTTTTTCTATCCTGCCCAAACTCACCTGGCAACCAATGCCCTACAAAGAGAAAACAAAACTCTTCGGGTATATTACCCAATTCATCTTTTATTGATTGCTCCATTGGTAATTTATTATCATAAACATCCGTATCAAACCCTTCAAAAAGAACCTCCATAGGTTTTTCAAGTTTTAACTCACCAACTTTTTGTCCTGTCTTTTCATTCTGCATATCATACTTTACTTGAAAAGTTGATTTGGCGTGTTCGGATGATACCAATGTCAAATTCATTCTATTACATCCCTCAATAAATTGTGGAGATGACTGATTCGTTTCAATCCCCGCAGTAACACCTATGTTATAATTACCAACAGGCTGAAATTCATTGGGTATTGTTATTTGTATCCAAATATCAGGCTTTTGCTGCATTTGCCCTACTATCAACCTAGTAACTAAATCATCATCGGTTGGAGAGATTAAAGCATTTTGAGGTGTATTACCCCACCTTTGTGGTAATATCTTCACATCCCACTCAGGCTTTGCTTTAATCAAACTCCTTACAAAATCTCTACTACGAGCACCATAACCACTTCGTGTTGCCACTGGAGCTGATATTACGCATAACTTTTTATTCATATTTTTCTATTTTAAAATTACTGATTTCATCAGACCATATTCTTATTAAATTGTATCCATGCTCTTCGGCCAATTTGTTTTTAAGAATATCGTTTTCTCTTGTTTTTTTCTGTTGTTTATTTAAAGTATCATATGATTTACCTTTACCATGCCAATATATACCATCTATTTCGACTAATAAATTATGTTTGGGTATATAGAAATCATACCATTTTTTCCAACCATTTATCCATTTAACCGATTTTTGAAATTGGAATTTTATATTGTTTTTTTCTAATAGTTCCATAAACTCTGATTCGGGTTTAGTTCGTCTATTTTTTGGTGGATTAGTTTGTATTTTTAACAACCCAGCCTTAGATGCACATTTAACTCCACAATACATTATGTTACCAATTTGACGCAGCTCTCTTTCAAATTTGATATCACACCCATCTAAACTACATTCACAAATAACTCTAGGTATAGTTTGGTATTCCGATAAGCATTTTCTATTACAGAAAAATTTCTTCTTTTGCTTAAGTTCCCACTGAGGTTTATATGTATTAGTTCCACAATTAGTACAAGAAACATACTTACCAGTTCTACCCAACCCTTTAGTTGATTCACGTATTTTTATTATTGTTTCGTTTGAGCGAACCTTACCTTTATTTTTACCTATACAACAACACATTTTACATTTAGTATTATATTTTAATGCGTTTCTATAGTTGTATTTATTTTTATAATCCATAGTAGTATTACAATCTGGGCATTTTCGCGTTAGTTTATCGTTTTTCAATTTCTTTTTCCATCATGTCTATTATTAGTTTAGATACAAATTCTTTGATTTTAATATTATTTTCTACACAATAACACTTTAACTTTTTATGTAAATTACTATCAATCAATATAGTTTTTTCAGTATTCATTCAAATCCTTTAATATAAATATGTGTATTTTATAAAAAACTACATTTATACATTACTATATTTTCATGCTTTTACTATTTCAAATTTTTTACGAGGTTTCCAATTTTGGAATACCACCTCCATACATTCTATAAATGTTTCACCCATTTTTTCAGCTGTCATATTACCCTCACCCAACACAAATTGGCGAGCTGCCATACCTGCTTCAATTCTTTCATCCGAAGGTGTATCATACCATTCTTTAATAGCGTTTCCAAAATCTTCATAATCACACCTATCATCAAATATATAAGGTGTCATTGGTGAACCCTGCAAAGAACGATTAGAAGGCCATACAGGTTTTACCCACTTACCCCATTCTAACCCACTTATGTATTCTTCCTTAACATTATGTAAAGAACCCAATTCCAAGTAATCGTTTTCATCTAAAATCTTATCATTAAATTTGAACCCACATTGGTCTTGCAATCCCCCCGTAACATTTACTACAATAGGTAATCCAGCTCGCATTCCCTCACAAGTTGCAAGTCCAAATCCTTCATTGGAAGTTAAATTTACAATTAAATCGCCTGAATTATAATATAGGTTTAATTCTTCGGTAGACATATTTGGTTGAGTAAATACATAATTACCCCCATTAGAGCAATTTTTAATTACTTCAGGTATATCAGTTCCATTTTCATCCACAGGATTTGTATGTAAAAATAAACATACCTTATCACGCTTTTCTTTTGGTAATTGTTGAACAAAATGATTAAAAGCAAGGATTAAATCTCCTGGTTGCTTTCTACGAATATTTCTATTGTTCCATAAGACCACAAATTCCATTTTATCCAAACCATACTTTTTCTTAAATTCCACCAAATTCGGTTCATCTTTTGGTAGTGGTTTAAAATGTTCAGATACACCATGTGGAACATACCTAAATGTCCAATCAGGTAAATCCAAACCATACTTTTTTAGACATCTTTTGTTGATACCATATGTTTGTTTTGATATTGCCATCAACAAATCACAGCTGGCGTAAAATGGAGCATTCCACATTGGGTCTGGTAAATCATCCCAAATATTGTAATAAAAAATAGGAATAACTTGCCTAATTTCATGCTCCATTTGATACAACCAAACCCAATATCTTGGATCAGTAAAGTGTAGAATAGCATCGGGTCTTTCAATATTAATTAATTGACGAACAATATCAGGATTTCCATACCCATTTGTGCAATAAATTTTAAGTGATGCGTCCTCTACCCCAGTTTCTTTTTGAGCATCCTGCGATATATCCAAAATCTTTCCATTATCAGGATGATTTAGGGCTGCTCCTAATTGAACCCAATCGTATTTATGAAGTGTTTTTAAAACGAATTCTTTGGATTGTGTTGCTATACCACTATGTAATCTTAAATCATCTGAAAGAAGTAATATCTTCTTTTTCTTTGGTTTGTTAGGGTCTATTTTCCTAAGCGTTGGTAATTTTAATTCCATATTTTTTTCGTAACTAACTTTATAATAAATACAATTTCTACCCAACAAAAGTTGCTTTTGAGCCGGATATTTTCAACATTTTTTTAAAATGGTTTAATTCCATATGGGAAATTTCACCAAAGTAAATTATCTTATCACTATTCTTCGCAATCAATTCATATTGGTGTAATTTTTGGGTTGGATGATAGGGTTTATCATAATAAGATTCGTTCATCCCACTATAGAGGTTCATTGGAGTGGATGCGGAATTATATTCAATATACTTAACACCCATCTCCAATGCCCACTTTTTAACCCACTTTTCAACGCCATTTTGATTACCCCTCGTAATCAATATTAAATCATCACCATATGTATTTTTCAACTTAAAAACCAAATCTTTTATTTCCATTCGGTTTTCATACCTATCGCTACCTACCAATGAAATCCTGACCATATCTTTTCTCTTGTAAAATCTTGGTTTTTGAACCATGTTTTTTCTCATATACATCTAATAAAAAATCAGTTTTAATTCTTTCTTTTTTAGAACACAAATCGTTTCTATCCTTAAAAGGACAAAACTTACATTGTTTACTATTATAACCTGCGGTTGCTGGAAACTCACCATCCTGTTTAAAACTACCATCGGTATTAAAAACTTCTTTTACAAAGTTTTCAAAAACACCTACTGTCTTTTTAAGGGTTCTACCACCATTTGCTGGTGAAAAGTTTTGTAACCTACTAACACCATACATTATTGCCTCATTCAACTTTCTTTTTAATATCAAATACTTTACATCAATCTTTTTTTGGTCAATCTCAAATTGCTTCGAAAAGTAATGTTTGTATAGGATAAGTTGTGCAATTTTAGTATCATCTGCTTTTTGATAACTGTTCCAACCATTGGTGGAAGTTTTAATATCCAATATTAAAATATCACCAGTGTTAATATCCTCAAAAACGAGGTCTAAATAACCTACAATTTTTAGGTTTTCATAACCTTCTAATATAGGTTGGTATATTTTAGTTTCAATACCAAATAACTTCCACTTCCTGGTAGAAAAAAGTTCAACTCTATTCTTTTTTAATTCATTTAATATTTCAACCCCATCTAAATAAAACTCATTCATTTGGGATTTTGTAATCCATTCCTTTAAATCATCCCGCTTTTCTGATAAAGATTTATACTCCTTTGCCATAGTATCCCTAAGTAAAGTAGATAAATCCATTTCATCGGATTCTAATGGTGATTTTGTAAAAAGAGTTTTTAACCATTCTTGAATAGTTTCATGCATACTTGTCCCAAAAAGGAGGTGTATGGATGGTTCATCTTCTTTATGACCATCCATATATGTAAGTTTCCATTTCTTTGGGCAATTTGCCCACATAGTAAATTGAGAATATGAAACCTTTACATCACCCGCACTTTCAGGCAAAGTAGTGAAATCAAGTATGCTATTAAACTCCTTTTTCATAATCCATTAAAAATGCTGGGAATGATTCTTTTCCATTCAAGCCCATAATGTTAAACTCAAAGTAATCATATGCCTCATCAAAAGTCATTCCACTTTCCCTAAGTTTTGATAAAATACACGTGATAGAGTATAGTATTTTTGGTTCGGCTTCGGCTTGAATAACTTTACCTAATATACATTCATCAAACCCATCCAGCATTACCATACCTTCATATATATCATCCAATATACTATTTACCCCATTTTCCATTTTGTACCATTTGAGCGATTATACCATATACTGAAAGGTCTTGGAATGTATCTTGCACAGATTCACCAACCTCATCGGGATGACCCAATACTACTAATTGTTTTAAACGATTAATCTTATCGTTTATCCTAAACCATAATCCGGTGAGTGATAATTTTATATCATCCGGCGTTTGAAGTTGAGTTCCAACCGAAATATTTCCTGGCCCATAATTCCTCTGCTTTTTACAGAAGGTTTCATATTGTTCCCACATAATTCGTTTGTATTCATCCATCATTTCAGGATAAACTCTTTCACAATACTCTTTTGCTGTTTCTTGGTTATTTTTCATCTTTATACATTTTATCTATTTCGGAATCTTTTACTCCATATTTTTTTATAATAGTTCTAATCTCCGCCTCTGTCAACATCTCACAATACTCTTCGGCTTCTCTCGTTGATATCTCATAGTATTTACAAATATACGAAATAATTTCATCAGAAACAAAGTTTTTTCCGGTTTTTTTAATATATTTGTCAAAAGTTTTTTTCTTTGGTAAAAAATCAAAATACACCTTATAAACACTTCGGGCATCTAAATAACCATTAGTATATTGTTGAACTTCATTGATTAACTCAACAAATTCCATATTCATACTCAACCAACGATTAGCCAAATAGATATTAAATGATTTTTTATCAGCCTCTGAAAGAGTTTCCCATTTTGTTTTGTTCTCCTTCAAACCCGATAAATGTTCAAAAAGGGTTTTGGTTTTTATTACCCCACCCGAATCATTGCTTTTTTTCTTCGGCATCGTTAAATAAACCTTTTGGTACAAACTTTGGATGAACAGTCCCACACTCACTACAAATAACCACAGGTATCGGAATCATAGATGCCTGTCCCGTTGGAGATTGAATCGCTGGTAGTTCTTTGAACATCATTCTCTCCTCAAAAAATATACCATTACAATTTGGACAACTAACTGTTTGTAGTTTTGTTGGGTCTACATTAAAGCCAATTTGTTCGTTTTTTTGTTTAGGGTTACTTCCCTTAAAATCTACTATTTTTGCCATTTTTTTTTACATTAAAATATTTACAAACATTGCCATTACATTTATTTCTTTATCCACAACCAAAGAATCTTTGTATTGTGCTTCCGCAATATTAACTATGGTTACACCAACTTTATTTCCAGCATACTCATCAACCCTTTCATACAACATAGAATATAATTTAGTGTAATCCCTTATTCGAGAATCAGCCAATATTTGACGGATTGCATTGAATTTCGTTTTAGTATCAGAACCACTTTTTAGTATATCTATAATTTTTTCAGCATAAGTCAATTCAATAGTAGATTGTTTATCAATAACTAATTTACCATTTATGATTTGCCTTTGTGCTGAATTTATTACCCTGCGAATATCGGGATAACCACTATTAACAATTGGCGCCAAATCCTGCATTTCGAATTGGATACCCTCATTTACTAAAATATCATTCAACCTTTTAGCAACTTCTTTTTTAGATGGTGGTATAATTTCAAATAATTGACACCTACTTTGAATTGGTGGTAGAATTTTTTCAGGATGATTACAAGTCAATATAAATCTCGTACTCTTACTGAATGTTTCCATAAGATTACGAAGTGCTGCCTGAGTAAATGATGTTAAGTAATCAGCCTCATCTAATATTACTATTTTCCAAGTCTTAAACCCAACCGATGCAGCAAATCCTCTAATTTTATCTCTCAATGTATCAATACCCCTTTCATCGGAAGCATTGATATACATATAATCACAATCAATACCATGCACTATAATTTTAGCAAGTGTTGTCTTACCTGTTCCAGCAGCACCATGCAATAGTAAGTGCGGAACATCATTATTTTCAATGTATATTTTTATTTTTTCTAAAATATATTCATTTCCAATATATCCTTCAAGACTCCCCGGTCTAAATTTCTCCACCCACAAACTATTTTCGTTCATCTTCCTACTTCTTTTAAATATTTTTCTTTCGATTGTTCCCAGCTCATTCCTATAATATCAACATAAAATAAACTTTCAGGTTTAATTCTCCCTTCATCAAACAAGGTGGTGTATCTACGAATTGCTTTGGGTTTCCACCAATTTATCGTATATTCATCGCCCTTAACAAACTTATCTTTCATAACCAATTCTTCTTCACTTATCTTTCCCTGAAGAAATTCGTTGCCATTCTCATAGAATGGCGCAAGATACACCCCTCGTTTGAATCCGTGATCGTAAGTATCGGATTTAATACCAAGCTCTTTGTAAATTTGGTGTATGATTTTTTGTTTTATCCCACTAACAGGCCCGTTTCTTTCGTAACCCATATTCGCACCATTTCTCTCCCTCTCTTCCGTTATTTCCCTCTTATACCAATCTGAATGGTTTTCTTTTAACCATTGATGCCACGGGTCATACACACTATCATCAGGCTTAATACTAATCTTACCCTTACTTTCCCCCAAAGTTTTAAAATGAGGTATTCCATTATATTGAGAGTGAATTCCATACAATGAAGTCGTTCCTAATGCTATCAATACATTATCATACTTCTTTTTCCAATAATTTCTAACAATTGGTGATGTAGCAAGTGCGGCAATTAATTTACCACCTAAAAAGTTATAACCAAATGGTTGTGTAGATACAATCGTAGTTGCGATACTCGTATTGTTTAACTTCCCTTCTTTAAACTTATTATCCTTACTCCACCCAATGTAGGCATCTCTTACACCCAAAGATGTAATATCAGAACCTAATGAAATTTGCCCTAAAATCTTTCCACTAACCTTATCCTTTACATAAATCTTTACATTTCGACCAGGATTAGCAACAAACTCCATCGTATGGATTAGTTTTCGGATTTCTGTCCAACGAGTGGATTCCTTCGCATTATCATCAACAATTTCTACATAAGGTTCTAATGCCCCTATCTCCGAAATGGTCAATTCTTTATTGTAAATATCCGTAGGAAACCACAGTGATTCATAGTGAAGAGCGATATTTGCTTTTTTGGGCATGGTGTTTTTTAGGTCACCATTCCATTCTTGCCACTTTTTGTAAAGTGTCTGCTCTTCTACTGACATTGATGATAGATAGTTCAAATTATCAATGAACTTCTTTTTTTCAACATCATAGTTGAATTCAGGTTTCGTTGGTTCAGTATCCCAAAACATATTACTTCACTTCAACTAAATAGTATTCAGATTTATAACCCTCACTCTCAAAAGAACATTGCGCCAAACCAGCAGTTGCAATTTTCATAATTGCTGATTTTGGTGATTTGTTTGCATTCAAAATTTCTTTCAAATACTTTGCTGAAAATGAAATTGGTTGAATTGAATCCTTACTACACTTACAATCAACTTTAATAGAAATTCTATTTGAGTTAATTTTAGCATATCCCAAAATGATTTCACCTTTACCACCTTTACATTGGAATGTAAAAGTATCAGATTCGTTCAACGCACTTTTTGATTTAATGAACCTATTAATAAATTCATCACTCAAAACAATTTCAGATTCAAATTCGGGAATTTGTTTGATATCAGGCACCGCAGGAATAACCGAAACATCAGCCATCATATAATTCACAGTTGTTGAATTATCGGAAAACTCCAATGCAGCACTTCCAGCAGTTACATTGATGTTAGCATCCAACACACCCAATAGATTTTTTAATTGAGATGTTGTATATACTCCGAATTCACCATTAGCGAACTCACCATCTTCAGATGTAACTGTCCCAAGTAGGGTTTTATCATCTGAAATGAATTTTACACTCATACCATCATCGGTTGATACAAGTTTTACAGATTCAATTTCACCACCAAGATTATAGCGGCTAATGAATCCTTCCAAAGAGATTTTTTTCATAGTTTTTTATTTTTTATTTTTATACAATATACGAATAATTTTCTTAAAATCCAAAAAATTGTGATGCTTTTTGTAAGTTTTCATTGGGTAAATCCCACTTCATAGCGTTGTAAAAATCATCTATTTTGTTTTGAAGCGAACCCTCCCAAATAGCATCTAAGTCTGCATGATCGTTGATAATCTTCTCAATCTCCGGCGGGTCATTCCACCCCGTGAAACCAATAGAGTCTAACCCCCATTGATTTTGCTTTAAGTAAACCCATTTAATTTTATCACCATCTTTCATAGGTTCATATTTGTAAGGGCACTTAAAGTATTTCAATAGTTGATTATATATAATAGCCGATTTAACATGTGCAGGTGTTCCTTTGGGTGATTTACCCAACGATAATTTACCATTATCATATTTACTCAACTCTTTTACAGCTGAATTCTTTGCTACATCTTTTTTGGGTTGCGTTTCCATACCCTTCTTAAAATCTAATATCTTTTTGTCAATATCCGATTTATTCACCCCCCTCAATATATCCGAAAGTACCTGTTCCATTACACCCTTAAAATATGTTGGAAAATCAGAGCGTTTAACATCTAACCCCTTCGCATCTATTTTATCACAGGGTACGGTATTATCGTTAATAATCCATTGAGCATATCTCTTTTTAGCAACCCAAAACCCTGCTTTCGCAATCGTTTCTTGTTTAATATCAAATCGGTGTTTATCAATATTAAACAACCTCTTTGCCATTACATCATAGGTTTTATTGATATACTCCTGCACCTCTTTTGCAACGGATAAAATTGCAGGCACCATTTCTTCATCCGATTCTACATTTATGTTTGGATTTCGGTGTTTGACAAGTGGTAAGGCTGAAAAATAAACAGAATCAGTATCAGTATAAATGTTGTAATCACCACTACTTCCTATTTGAGATATGTAATATTGATTTGCTATTTTTTCGGTGGTTTTAATCACCATCTGTCCCGTAATTGTAACCGCTTCTGCGTTTTGAACATCATAAAATCTGAACGATGGTAAACCTAATACACCATAGAGTGAATTCAACATAATCTTTTGAACAAGTTGGCGTTGGGAATAAAACTTATACAATTCTTTGTTTCCCTCCTTACCATACTTTTTCATCAAATCTTTGTATTCAACCCTCTTATCAAACCACACATTAAGAATTTCAGGTATTACACCAACAGATTCATTTGAGTATATAATTCCATTGGATGAAATAGAATACCCATTTGTTTGTATTAGTTTGTTTAGTTCATCTTTATTCATTTCCGGCAAAGCCTGCCCATCCTCACAAACAATTTTATATGATTTAATAGCATCTTTGATATATGCCTCACTGGTAAATCCGTTTATTGAACCAACCTTTGTTTCTGGGCTGATATTTAAACTCATAATAATGGATGGGTATAGGGATGTTAAATCCAAATCATACAACCATTGATACAATCCGGGCGTTGGTTCTTTCACATACGCACCCTCAAACTTGCCCTCGCTCTCTCCACCCTCTCTTTTAGGTCTATTTGGTGCTACCCTACCACTCCTTCTTAAAAAAGTTAATATAGCACCTTCTAACCACTTAGATGAAAAAAGAAAATCCTCATAAGGAACATGCCCAGAATGGCATATCGCCCTTGCCAAATCAATAAATTGTAGTTTTAAATCTAAATCTACAACCAATTTAACATCCTCAATATTGTATTCAATAAATCGTTCTAAATCATCTCGCATCAATTGGTCCAAATTACCACTATAAGTAACTTTACCCCTACCCAATTCTAATTTAGAAATGGTATCTAATCTATAATTTGGAAACTCCTGATAAGTGTAGGTTTTATATAACGCTAAATAATCTAAACAGGAAACACCTGCAATTACATACCTTTCTCTATTCTTTAAGTAATCAACTTTACCAATAGGTGATATTGAATTTGCAATCTTTTGACCAAGTATCTTCTTTACTCTGTTGTAAAAATAAGGTATGTCAAAGAAATCAATATTCCAACCCGTTACAATTGTCGGGTTTATTTCCTGCCATTTTTGGATAAATGCCCACAACAAATCCCTTTCATTGTTAAAGATGTTTACCTCTGCGCCAGATATGGTTTTAGATGAACTACTCCCACCCAATACATACACAAAGTAATCACCCGTAGCAGAATCGTGCGCTGCGATAGATGTT
>Ga0214923_10007423_pt1 | contig 11957 bp, 10 predicted proteins | sample LL1510_MetaG_FD_177993 | JGI IMG/M metagenome (GOLD analysis project Ga0214923, IMG submission 177993) | Freshwater microbial communities from Lake Lanier, Atlanta, Georgia, United States - LL-1510 | ecosystem: Environmental > Aquatic > Freshwater > Lake | place: USA: Georgia | collected... | reverse complement strand
TATCTGGACTACCGTCCCCATTCTGCGCGGGCGAGTATGGCGTCAACACCGGGCTCATCGGCCGAAAGGGGACGGTAGTCCAGATAGGGGGCGTAGTGGACGTGGCGGGTGTTTCCCTGCGAGTCGGTCTCGATGTAGAGCACGCGCTTAGAAATCACCCTCCGGGTCCCGCTGGGGGTGATGCTGGCGTCCTGAATGGCGTGTTCGAGGTAGAAGAACATCCGGGGCGTTGTTCCCGGGTCGCGTTCGTCGACCAGGACCGCCCCCCGCTTCAGAAGGTCACGATTGCGTTCGAGGGTGAGGTCGATGACCGAATCGAGTAGGGGATGGCCCGGACAGACAAACGCGGCCATGGGTTGGCCCGGTGGGGAAATCAGAGGCTTCTCGAAGGCGATGCGCTCGTATCGAGGCAAGACAGGTTCTCCCAGTCCGATGAGACGGTCGCGATGCCGGATGGGGGCGGGGACGTGGGTCACCTCGTAGCGGCGTGGCTCGCGTTGCCTCGATGTGCCCCCAAGGCGGGCAAAGGCCTCGTGGAAGAACGAGGCTATGTAGTGGGGCTGGAGGCGGCGAGCGTCCGCCCGCTCCATGTCTGAACGGATTCGCTGCACCTTCGTGGAGTCCATCACGTTCGGGGCAAGGACCCGGTCCTCGATGAGGTTGCGGATGCCTTCCTTGTCGAGCGCGGCGTCCAGAACGGTGGTGAGGTAGCTCTTGGTCTCGGGCTTCTCACCATAGCGAACGGCTTCGATGAGCAAGTCTTTGAGGGAACGTCCAGCGAACTGGAGCTTTCCAAGGACGTCAAAGACCTGTCCGCCGAGGGCCTGCCTGGCCTGCTCCAGCTTATCGAGCAGGCGGCGGTAGACATCACCCTCACGGGTTTCATCGGCGACGAGGTTCCACAGGTGGCACGGCTCCGTCTGGCCGATACGGTGGATGCGGCCGAAGCGTTGTTCGAGGCGGTTGGGGTTCCAGGGCAGGTCGTAGTTCACCATCAGGTGAGCCCGTTGCAGGTTGATGCCCTCGCCAGCGGCGTCCGTGGCGATCAGGACCTGGACATCGCGGTCATGCTTGAAGGCCTCCTGGACCTTGAGTCGTTCCTCGCGTCCGACGCCGCCGTGGATGATGACAACGGCTTCCTTCCGTCCCAGGAACCGCGTGATGCGGTCCTGGAGGTAGTTCAGCGTGTCACGGTGTTCGGTGAAGATGACGAGCTTCTGGTGAGGCGATGGTTTTGGGGGAGGAATCGGGCCGGAGCCGTAGGGTGCCTTGGTCTCCTCCAACAAACCGACTCCGGAGGGGGTGAAAATCTCCCCAAGCAGGCTGGAAAGCTGGGTCCACTTGGTGTCGTTGCCGCTGCGGCGGACGGCCGAGGCGGCAGATTCGAGCCCCTTGAGACACTCGATTTCGACCTTCAGCTCTTCAATCGACCGGGCGGCGGTCGCTTGGTCGAGCACCTGGGCCTCGGCGGCCTCCACCTCGGTGTCCGTGGCCTCGTCGAGGTCCTCGATGTCTTCGGCATCGAGGTCCGTGGGAGGCGGGGGCGACATGGGGTTGGCCTGTCCGCCTCGATGCAGGAGTTCCATTTCCCGAAGGCGGCTTTCCAAGCGTTCCCGCCTACGGTGGATGGATTGGTAAATGGCCTCGGGCGAGGATGCGAGGCGGCGTTGGAGGATGGTTAGGGCAAAACCAACGGTGCCCGCTCGCTTGTTGTTTTCGAGGGCATCGGCTCGGTTGAACTGCTCCCGGACGTACTCGGTCACGCTCTTGTAGAGCGCGGCCTCATCTGGCGAGAGCTTGTAGGGGACGGTGTGGGCAAACCGTTCTGGGAAGAGAGGGGTTCCATCGAACTTCACCAGGCTTTCCTTCACCATGCGGCGCATCAGGTCGGTGACGTCCGAGGCGTGGACCCCATCACGGTACTTTCCCTCGAATCGGTCGCCGTCGAGCAGGGCCATGAACAGTTGGAAGTCCTCTTCCTTGCCGTTATGCGGTGTCGCCGACATCAGGAGGAAGTGACGGGTCAGACCCGACAGAAGTCGCCCAAGCTGGTATCGTTTCGTGTACTTCGTTTCCCCGCCGAAGTTGGTGGCCGACATTTTGTGAGCCTCGTCGCACACCACGAGGTCCCATCGGCAATCCGGGGCTTGGAGCTTCTGCTGGAGGTCTTCGTTCCGGGACAGCTTGTCCAGTCGGGTGATCACCAGGTTGTGTTCCATGAACCAGTTCCCGGTTCGTGAGGCCTCCATCTTGTCGGAGGTGAGAATCTCGAAGCCGAGACTGAACCGGCGGTAGAGTTCGTCCTGCCACTGTTCGGCGAGGCTACCAGGACAGACAATGAGGCAGCGTTGAAGGTCTCCTCGGGCGATGAGTTCCTTGATGAGGAGCCCGGCCATGATGGTCTTGCCAGCGCCAGGGTCATCGGCCAGCAAGAAGCGGAGCGGCTGCCGAGGCAGCATGCTTTCGTAAACGGCGGTGATCTGGTGGGGGAGGGGGTCCACGACTGAGGTGTGGACCGCGAGAACGGGGTCGAAAAGGTGCGCGAGACGGATACGCTGCGCCTCCGAAACGAGCCGAAAGAGGGCTCCGTCTCCGTCGAAACTCCAAGGTCTCCCCGTTTCAACAAGGCTCAGGCGAGGTTCGTCGTGACGATAGATCAGCTCATTGGCCACGCGACCGGCTGGGTCCCGGTAGACCAATGTGAGCGCATCGGACCCGTGCCACTCGGTATTCACAACCACAACGGTGACATCCGGAAGGATTCCTCGGACACAGGCGGTCGGTGTCAGGTCTTCGAGTTTCATGGCAAAGACTGGCGCATGAAGCGCTCGAAGGTGGCGGTGATTGAGGACATTGGAGTGGCTAGTAGGAGACTTTGAACGTAGGTGAGTCCTCAGGTCGACTCTGGCGTTTATCGTAAAGGCGGGTCGTGGAGATGTCGGAATGGCCCAGCCATTCCTGGACCTTCGCGATGTCGGCACCGTGTTCGAGGGCATTGGTCGCAGCTGTTGCCCGGAGGGAGTGGGGACCGAACGATTCGATGGAGATGCCGATGGCCTTGGCGTAGTGCATCACGACGTTCCGGTAGACGGAGTCCGTCGTCAGAGCGCTCTCCAACTTTCCATCCGGCCGATTGACCGGCCGGAACAACGGGCTTTTCCCATCCTGAGCGTGTCCAACGGCATCGAGATAGTCCTGGACCAAGCTGAGGGCCTTCGGATGCACGGGCAGGTAGCGGAGCTTTCCGCGTTTTCCGTGGACCGTGAGGGTCATGATGCCCCGGCGTTGCACGAAGTGCTCGACCTTGAGGGCTCCAAGTTCTGCGCGGCGCAAACCGTGGTAGAGCAGAAGAGCCAAGATAGCCCGGTCGCGTTTCCCCTTCAGGGTGGTCGGGTCCGGAGCGCTGAGGAGCTGGCGTGCCTGGTCGTCAGAGATGGCCGGTGTCTTGCCTTCGTTGGAACCTTCGGTTGGCCTCTCGACACCGTGGACCGGGTTGATGGTGATGGCGTTTTCCTTGCAGAGGTAGTCGAAGAGGTCGGAGAGCGCGGAGAGCTTCCGGCGAATCGTGGCCGGGGCGAGGGCCTTTTTTCGAGGGATTTTCTCCAGGCAATGACGTGGGCTCGATTCACCATTCGGAACTCGGTGAACTGCTCGATGCCCACGAACTTCATGAACTGGCTGATGTCGTTTCGGTAGGCCCGCCGGGTGTTCGGGTTGGTGATGTTGGCGAACCACTCTGCTTCGGGCGGAATGTCGGAGAGCCGCTGGAACTCCGCCCGGGTGAGCATCCTTTCCTGAGATGGCTGCGGGGGAAGGGCAGGGACCGCAACTGGTTCGGGGCCATTGGAGGCTCCCGAAAGCTCGGCAGGCGGCGGAAGGGCGACGCCGGAAGGGCGGAGAACTTGGGGTGCCGGGGTGAAGTCTGGCGGTAGAATCTCTATCGGAATCTTGGCGACGTGGTCCTTGCGGATGCGGTAGCGGGCCTGACGCCAGTTGGGCGACGGGGTGATTTCGGCCACCAACCACTCCTTGCGGGTCTGCCCGACGATCTCCACGGGCTCACGCTCCGGCCACGTTGGGCTCGTGAAACGGGTGCCGATCGTGACCTTGGGAGCCGTTTTCAAAGACGGGAAGCCCTCCCAGGCTCTGCGAAGGCTGTCTCGATGACGAATTGCAGGAAGAGCTTCTCGCCAAAGGCCCAAGCCCGGAACCCTCCGGAGTAGGACTCCGAGGAGTCGTCGTCCTCGACAGCAGAAAGGAGGAGGCCTTCGGCCATCTTGCGAAGCTGTCCGGTTGTCGGGGTGACGGAGTCCCCGGCGTACTTCCAATCGAGGGCGGCCATGGCCTTGGCGACCCGGTTGAAGTCGAAGGCATCGAGGACGGCAGGAACTAGGCTGGTGAGTTTCTGGACAAGGACAGACCGGTCCGTCTCCAGACTGGGAATGGCTGCGATGAACTCGAACGAAGCGGGTTCTGCCTCGATGCGGGTGAATCGACCCGGATGGCTCAGGGCGTAGTCCTGGGCAAACTGGGCGGCGGAGGCGGCATCCGGAAACTGACGGACAGCGAACCTGGCCCGGGAACGGTGCAGTGGCCCGTCCTCGGAAAGGAATGCGACGAAGCCCTCGTGGGCGGCGAAGTAGTCGCCGCCGGTCTTCGGGCACCGGGCCCGGACAAGATGGATGGAAGACGTGGCCATGTAGCGAACGGGAATCTCGCGGGAGGAAATCGTACCTGATGAGGTAGGACAACCGCTGTCCTTTCCCAGAGGGTTTTCAGCCCCCTTCCCTGACCGCTTCGGGTCTGATAATCCATTTTATCGGACTGTGTGGCAAGGGGTATTTCCGGCTTTTGCATGCGTCCCACGGTCGCCGTGCCAGCCGACGCAAAAGGATGCAAAAGGCTCGTTGCCTACAAGGCGACGCCGCTGCACTCTTAGAAACATCGGTATGACTACGGCCACCGTCCAAAAACGACTGAGACCACAGGCCCAGGAAAAGGATCTCCAGAGTTTCCAGGCTGCTGCGCGCCGCATTCTGAGCAACAAGAAGAGCATGCTGCGGCTGTTGCAGGCTACCGGTCTTCACGATGCCCGCGGCCAGTTGAAACCCGAGTTCCGATGACGGTCTCGCGGAACCTGGTGCTTGGGTACCACGGCTGCGATCGGTCGGTTGCTGAGGGCCTCGTGGACGGGTCCAAACGACCGGACCCCGGCTTGAAACAGCATCACTGGCTTGGTCCAGGTGTCTACTTTTGGGAGGAAAGTCCTTCCAGAGCGCTGCGTTGGGCCGAAGACAGCAAAAAAGCCGGTCGGCTCAGCCAGCCGGCAGTCGTCGGGGCAGTCATCAACATGGGGAACTGCCTCAACCTCATCGAAGCTGCCCACGTCCAGCTCGTGACTGCTGCCTACGATGTTTACAGGCAGGTCTGCGAAGACACCTCGGCTACGATGGCGGAAAACAAAGGCTCCCTGTTGGAGCGGCGGTTCCTCGACCACGCCGTCTTCAAAACGCTCCACGAAATTCGAGAAGAACAGAAACAGCCTGCCTTCGATACCATCCGGGCCTTCTTTATTGAGGGGACCGCCATTTACCCCACCGCCGGCATTCGTTCTCTGGATCACATCCAGATCTGCGTGACCAACCCCGAGAGTATCCTCGGTTTTTTCCACGTTCACGACCCGAATGCCTCGGCGTTCCGCTGAACCTGTGTTTCACGGCAGGTGTGAAAAGCAATTAAGCACCAAAACAGCCTACGTGCTTCCATGAGGCTGCCCAGAGTGCTTGGCTACGATCTCGGACTGATTTGACCCAGGGTTCGAGTTTCAGCCATCCTTGGTCGCATGGGTCCCATCACCATCACGGTTCAAGAGGCGGTGCCGGTGGCTGTTCCGACGGAATTGCTTCACCAACTCAAGGTAAAGCCTGGGGACCGACTGGAGTGGAGGGTTGAGGGCAGCGAACTGGTTGTCCGCCGGGTCCGTTCCGTGGATACCCTGCGTGGGTGCCTCGCGTCGAAGGTACCATTCCCCGGCCTGGAGGCCGAAAAAGCCGCCATCCGAACGCGGCTAGGCAAACATGCCCTGACCCACGGTCAGCGCCGAGAATCTCAGGCTGTCGCTTTCGATGGAGATGCCTTGGTCAAGAGCGTCCAAGCAATGGCGAGCCACGTCCGGGTCGGGCGGTAAGTGATTCTACGTAGGCACACCATGAGGCCAAACCAGGCCAAGCAGGCGTCAGAGGAGGGTTGAAGGCCAGGTTGAGGTGAAGGGTCAGAACCCGTCTGCGCCCACCTTCAGAGCTTGAGGTTTTATGCCAATGTCTGCGTCCAGCAACTTTCCTGAAATAGATTGGACGTGACGTGACCTCGCCAAACTGAGCCAGGAGGAGTGAGATTCTGGACAACCAAGAAAGGAACCAGACGATGAAGGGAAAGCGATATACGACGGAGGAGAAGATCCGAGCCTTGCGGGAGGCAGACGGCGGGAAGGCGATCCGAGAAGTCTGTCAGGAGCGGAACATCAGCGAAGCGACGTACCACCGATGGCGGAAGCAGTTTGGGCTCATGGACGTGGACTGGCTCGGCAACGTCAGCGATTTGCAAGAAGGCCCGATTGAATCGCCCAGCCCAAGGAGGCCCTGCGGCCGGGCTTTCCACGCAAGATTGTCGAATTTTATTTTCTCCAACTGGTTGTCGACCGTCCTACCGACGAACCGAAGCGGGATGGCCGCTGAGGGTTTCTATAGGTCCAATGTCGGCTTCGAACGAGAGGCACCCCCACCGGGGTAATGCGACCCGCTTTTGCTGCTGGCCTTCGCTGGATGCGTTGCCAAAAAAGAAACGTTTCTTGTTCAATACGCAGTAAAAAAGGCAGCCAAAACAACCGTTTGTTTACCATTTATGCCGATGAGTGGTCCCTGGAGCAGGGCCAAATTGAATCGAATCCACCGGTCCATCGTTCGCGTTTCAATCCGGGCAAATGGTGCCTAGCGGTTGGGTCCGTCGCACACCGCCACCAGGGCAAGAGTCGGGCGCTCTTGAGCCTTGAGGTTTTATTCCAAACTTGGACGGCAAAATCCTCTTTTTGCTGTCCATCAGCGTTGATTCCTGCCATTCAAAATCATCCCGTTTATGCGCACGACGCCCTTGCGTGGTCTAATGGTTGCACTTCGATGGAACCGTCTGGTGATTGCCGGAGCCGCCATGGTGTCGGCGCTATTGCTTCTTGCACTAACCGCTCCCCTGCTCACCCGCCTACATTTCCTAGCGTCTCCAAGTCAACAAGACCAACGAGGACTCGACTCAGATGGCATGCCCTTGGGCACGGGCGGTTCTTTCCGATTGGGGACGGACAACCTCGGACGGGATGTGTTGTCGCGGGTTATCCATGCGACGCGGATTTCGTTGCCGATTGCATTCGGCTCCATGCTCACCGCCACGTTCATTGGAACCTTGGTGGGACTGTTCGCCGGGTTCTAGGGAGGACGGATGGACACCATCCTCATGCGCTTTACCGAAATGAACATGACCATCCCGGCGATCCTGCTGGCCGTGGCCTTCGCTGGACTCATGGATGGACGAGTGCTCCATCTGCACCCCGCCTCACTTGACTGGCATTTCCTCGATATTCGGGTCGAGCGCGGATTGCTTAGCCTGCTCCTGATCATCGGTCTGGTATGCTGGCCCGGGATGGTGCGGGTCATCCGGGCGCAGGTGCTGCAATTGAAGGAGCGGGAGTTTGTGACCGCCTCACGGTCCCTGGGTGCGACGGACACCCGGCTGATTTTCCGCCACATCCTTCCCAACCTGTTGCCCACAGTGATCGTCCTGGCGGTGATGAGCACAGGCAATATGATCCTGTTGGAGGCGGGTTTGGGATACCTCGGCATTGGAGTTCCTCCACCCACGCCCACCTGGGGCTCGATGATCAGCGACGGGCAACCCTATTTTATTTCGTCCCCCCACATCGTCATCGTGCCCGGCGTGGCCATCATCCTCACAGTCCTAGGATTCAACCTTTTAGGACAGGGACTCCAAGAAGTTCTAGACCCCCGACGCGGACGATGAAGGCGGCGAGCCGATGAAAAGGGTGCAAAAACCAACGCCGCCCTCACCTTGCTGAGTCGTCGATGATCGACCTGGGCTCCAGTCTCATCCGCTTCCGGGGTCCACGTGGACCGGTCCGCATCGGGCTGACAGCCCTCCTACTGCTGCTGACATCCGGCACGCACCCCTCACTCCACGCCGAACCTGCGGTTCTTCGGGTCGCGTTCACCGCGGACCCAATCACGCTGGATCCGCACAAGAGCACCACGATCTGGGAATTCCTCACCCAACCGCTGCTACATTTGACCCTCGTGGACATCCGGGAGACCACCCGCCTGATTCCGCGCGCCGCCTCCTCATGGACATCGTCCCCCGACCATCGCCGTTTCACCTTTCAACTGCGACGCAATCTGAGTTTCTCCAATGGAAGGCCCGTGGTCGCAGACGATTTCGTCTACGGGCTGGAGCGAATCCTCAACCCCGCGACGGGAACGTTCTTCCAATCTTCCCTGCTGGGTGTCCGGGGAGCAAAGGCATTCATTGAAGGCAAAACGACCCATGTGGAAGGCCTTCAAGCTCCGTCACCGGATGTCTTGGTGATCGAACTCGAACGGGGCGAACCTTCCTTCGGCTTTGGACTCGCCCAGATCGCCTACCCTCTCCCCCGCGAAGCGGTCGAATCAAATGCGACGAATTTCGGGCAACATCCCGTGGGCGCAGGTCCATATCGGGTTGCCCGATGGGAACGGGGAACACGGCTGGTCCTGGAGCGGCGTCCCGAATATCGGGGCCCCGAACCCGCCTTGTTCGACGTCGTGGACATCTTCATCGGCAGCGACACCACGACTCACCTGATGATGTTTGAACGGGGTGAACTCGACCTCGCCAACGTCGTCAGCCAATCACTGCCGTTTCCCAGTTTTCGCAGACTCTCATCCAATCCCCGATGGAAAGACCTCATCGAATCGCAACCGGGACTCTCCACCGACTACATCGCACTCAACGTCGAGATTCCCCCGTTCAACAACGTGTTGGTGCGGCGAGCCGTCAATCATGCCATCGATCGTGACCGCCGCATGCAGGTCGCCCAAGGTTATGAATCCCATGCGGAAGGCATCATCCCGAAAAGCATTCCCGAACATGACCCCAACCTGCGGGGATACGCCTACGACCCGGTTAAGGCGCGGTCGCTTCTCGCCCAGAGCGGCGTGGCTTTGCCGGTGCGCACCCAACTCTGGCACGACGCCACAGAACTCGATCGGATTCGGGCCCAGGGCTTCCAGTGGGATTTGCACATGGTCGGGATCGAGGTGGACCTCAAGGAGGTTTCCTCCGCGCAACTGAGCCAGGCTGCTGGCACTAGGGGAAAGGTACCCATGAGCATTCACACCTGGAGTGCCGGGTTGCCGGATCCCTGGGAATTCTTCAATTACCTACTCCATAGCCAGGCGATCTCCCAGGAACCCACTTTCAACCAGTCCTTCTACAGAAATCCTAAGGTGGATCGTCTCATCGACCTCGCCTCGGCCGAGGTCGATCCCTTCATACGCCGCCGTTACTACCGCGAGGCTGAAGTGCTCGTCGTGGAGGACGCCCCATGGGTGTTTCTGGGCCACTCCAACTTCCTGAGTCTGCGCCAACCGTGGATTCATGGCCCTCTTATCGAACCCGCATGGTACTACCGTCTCGACCGGGTCCGGAGCATTCGATGAAAACCACCTTGCACCAAAGCGGCCGGCATCGGTTCCAGGGTCGCACCCTCTTCCCAGAGAGGCGTCGTCCGGGAGTTGGGCTCCTTCTGTCCTGGTTCTTCCTCTGGTTCACGGTGGCAACCGCCGCCGGGTCCACCGTCATCGCAGCCCCGGGCCCGGGACGCCAACCAGGTGAACGCATCCTCCATCTGGCGCGGCCGACAGATCCCGGTGCGTTGGACCCGGCAAAGATGGTGTTGGCCGAGGATATGTTGCTACTCCAGCTACTCTACATACCGCTGCTGGACATCACTAATGGTGTGCAGCTTATCCCCGGTGCTGCCGCCTCTTGGAATTCCTCCGCAGACCAACGGATCCATACGTTCCATCTTCGCCATGACATGGCTTTCTCGAATGGACGCCAGGTGACCTCAGCAGATTACGTCTATTCCATCGAACGAGTCCTCGCACCGTCCACGGCAGCTCCGCTTGCCAATTACCTGTCCGGTTTGAAAGGCGTCAGTGACTTCCAGGCAGGGACAACCCCTCATGTCGCCGGCATCCGCGCACCGGGCCCATTCGAACTAGTCATCGAACTGGAGACCGGCGATTCCGTGTTCGGATATCGGGCAACCCTGTCCATCATGGCAGCGGTGCCGCGCGAAGAAGTGGAACGCAAGGGCATTCCCTTCGGGAACATGCCCATCGGCTCGGGACCCTACCGCATTCAAAGCTGGAGGCGCGGTCAATCCATCATGTTGGAACGAAACCCTCATTATCACGGGCCCTTTCTCCAATTGATGGACGGCCTAGAGTTCATGGTCGGAGGGGATGACGCTCTGCACCTGATGATGTTCGAACGGGGTGAACTGGACATCGCCAACATCGCATTTGTTGGCATCCCGATGCCGAGCTTCCGCAGGATTTCGGCAGACCCTCGATGGAAAGGTTTAATCGATCTCGGGGAGCTTTACGGGACCATCTTCCTGACGCTCAACAACGAGATTCCCCCCTTCGACAACGTGCTGGTACGCCGGGCCATCAATCATGCGATTGACCGTGATCGCCGCATGCATGTTGACATGGGATATGCCCGCCATGCCGAAAGCCCCATCCCCGCGGGCATGCCGGCCGCAGATCCCACCATCCGGGGATATGCCTACGACCCGGCACGCGCCCGCGAACTGCTGCGACAATCGGGTTTACCCCTGCCATTGCGTTCCACGCTGTGGTATCGGCTCGGTGAAGAGATGCGCATGGCCGCCCAGGGTTTCCAATGGGATCTGAAACAGGTCGGCATCGAAGTCGATTTGAAGGAAGTGACGGCCGCCCAGCTTTCGTCCGCGGTCACCATCCGCGGTCAGGTTCCCATCGGGTTCTGTGGCTGGATTGCCGGCATACCTGATCCCGTGGACATCCTCGGAATGACTCTAGACGGAAACTCTCTGAAGGAACCGTCCCACAACAACGGGGCGTTCTACAACAACCCGGCTGTCAATCACCTCCTAAATGAGGCTGCCCTTTCGCTCTCGTTGCCCGAACGCCATCGGATTTATCGCGAAGCAGAGAGGATGATCTTGGCCGATGCCCCATGGGTGTCTCTGGGTCACTTCAACACCTATGCGCTCCGACAACCGTGGGTGCGCGGGAAACTGCTGGAGCCGCTCTGCGGCTTCCGCTTCGACCGTTTGTCTATCGAGCGATGAAACAACCGTCCTCCATTCCATGAGGCACCCGTTCCATCGGTCCAGCGCTTCGGCGTGGCCAGGCAAATGGCCGCAGGTCTTCATCGCCTGCCTTCCGCTGCGGGTGTTCGGCATGCCAAACCAAATGTCGGCGGCGTCGGAAGGCGGCATTCTTCGACTCGCCGGGGGAAAGCCTTGGATCGAGCCGCTCCGGTTTGCTGGTCTGAAGGCTGCGGGTCCACATACCGCCCACGTGCGACTCAAGGCTCCGGACCTGTCCTTCCTCCAGATGTTGAGCCGCCCTTCAGGATACATCGTACCCAGGGACGTTTTCGAATCTCTCGGCAACCGGTTCGCTTCCGCACCCGTCGGAACGGGATGTTACATCCTCGCGGAATGGCTCCGCGGATCGAGGCTGCGATTCAAACGAAACTTCGACCTCCGCCCCTTCTGGCCCGCCATGCGATTCGACCATGTCTGGCTCGCACCCCCGCCTTTTCCCGCGTCCTACGCAACGTCCCCTCCCTCACCATGC
>Ga0214923_10007422_pt1 | contig 11958 bp, 8 predicted proteins | sample LL1510_MetaG_FD_177993 | JGI IMG/M metagenome (GOLD analysis project Ga0214923, IMG submission 177993) | Freshwater microbial communities from Lake Lanier, Atlanta, Georgia, United States - LL-1510 | ecosystem: Environmental > Aquatic > Freshwater > Lake | place: USA: Georgia | collected 2015-10-15 | reverse complement strand
TGCTGGTGCTGGTGCTGGTGCTGGTGCTGGTGCTGGTGCTGGTGCTGGTGCTGGTGCTGTTGTTATTTTTGGTTGTGTTGTTGTACCGATTATTCCATTAATTTTGTCAATAATTTTTCCTGTTTCAATAGTCGTTGCATCGATTATTCCACCGATTGTTCCACCGATTGTTCCACCGATTGTTCCTGTTCCACTTGTTTCTGTTTTTACATTTTCTACCTTTGAATTATTTATATTACAAGATTGAACTACATCATAAGATGATTTACCATCAATATCTACATTTCCTGATTTATTTGACATATTACATATTTGTAAATTATTTTTTACTTCATAAGAATTAATAAAACGTGAAGTTATTCCTACTGCACAACGTTCGTCTTTATTTTGTGCCATAGTCTCTGCAGTTATTGTCATATTAGGATTTCCCTTATCAATAATTTTTTCTTTTGCTAATATATTCTGACTATTTAAACAATTGCAATCATAAAATTGAGAAGAAACTTTATTTCTAAATAAAATGGGGTCACCGTTAATATCAGGTTCATCATCATATGGACCATATCGTTTTTCATATTCATTAGTATAAGTAGCGCGTTTATTCAAAACGTTATGACAAAAATCTGAGTAGAAATTACGACATTCAGCTTTAGCTCTAAAATTAGATTTTTGTTTATCTTGAGATGATACTTCATTAAAATTACTTCCTTCAATATTACTACAAAGATTCGTCCAAGTATTAGTTTTATCATCCATAACTAATACTTGGATAGTTGTAGGATATATTTTTTTTGTATTTATATCATACATAGGTAATGAAATAGGCACCTGTTCTTGTTGTGTGCAACAAGCTCTTTTCTTTAGATAATTTTTAAATTTATCATCATTTTGAAATTTATGTTTATTTATTAAAAAATCTTTAATATATTTTCCTAAATCTGTATCATCTCTTAATATTCCACCATCATTTTTTAATTCATTACCCATATTAATATAATAATATTTAGATTTAAAAATTTAATTTTTATCTAAATCTTTTTAATATATGGGCGGTAAAACTACATCAGAAATTAAAACACAGATTAATAATGAATTAAGTATGAAAATTAAAAATATAACTAAAAATATTAGTAATATTAGTAATACATCTACATTTGAGTTAACACAAGAAATTAAAAATCAAGCTGAAGCATCTGTAGACACAAATACAATAGGTGCTAATACTATTGAAACAGGTGATATAGTAATAAGAAGAGGTTCTAAAGTAGATTTATCACAATCTGCAAAAATAAATGCAGTAAATAGTGCAATTATTAAAATATTAAGTGATGCAAGTCAATTACAAAGTAGTAGCAATAATATGGCAGATAAAATAAAAAGTAAAATAGATAATGATATAGCAGCAAAACAAGATGTAGCATTTTTGGCAAAAGTAGGAGAATATAATAAAAATAATGGTGGACCAGAAGCTTTGGTAGCATCATTAGCAGGTGTTGTTGAAAATTTTATTAGTAGTGTAACTGGTTCAAACAAATCAAGCGTAAATGAAACAAATATTCGAAATATAGTTAATACTGAAATAGAAAATCAAACTATAAATGAAACTAATATTAATAATGCAATTTCAACAAGTATAAAAAGTAATATGGAGCAATTAGGAAAGGCTTCTTGTAAAACATCAAATATTGCTGATAATAGATTAAAAGTGGGTAACATTATCGTCGATGATAATGGTGAATTGATAATTGATCAAATAATAGATATTAGCGCTTTTACAACTTGTATTATTGAATTAGACTTGGGTTCAAAAATTGCATCTACATTAACAAATGATTTTAAAGTAGATACAGACAATGATGGAAAAAATGTAGTAGGTGCAGATCAAAAGGGTAAATCAGATAATATAAAAGAAACAAAAACGGAAAAAGAATCAAGTATTATGAAAAGTATTGATAATTTAGTAAATAATGTAGGTGATGTTGCTGGTAGTTTTGTTTATGTTATTGGTGGTATAATATTATTAATAGTATTAATTATGGTAGCTCCATCTTTAATGGGTTCTGGTACAAATCAATCAACTAATTCATCTAGTGTAGCTCCTCGTGATTATGATGATGATGATGATGATGACTATGATGATGATGATTATAATCAAAGAGGAGGAGGAAACATAAGTAGTAATATTTATTTATTTGCTAGTTTTATTACAATATTTATTTTAATTAGTGATAAATCTTTACCATTATGTGGAATTTTATTAATAGTATTAATTTTATATTTAATGAATATAAAAAAATTAAAAAACTATTAATTTTAAACTATTTAAGAAACATTTTATAATTAATAGCAATAGCAATGGATATTAATTATAAAAAAGAAGAAAATGATATTAAATTAAAAGGAGATGTTGAAGGTATGTATTCATTATCTTATAAAGAAGATGCTGATACACTTTCAAATATTATAAAAGAAAAATTTGGAGATATTAAAATATTAGATGGAACATCAGGCATAGGAGGTAATTCAATTTCATTTGGATTACATTTTTCAAATACTATATCAATAGAAATAAATAAAGAACGATTTAAATACTTGGAAATGAATATAAAAGCACATAATATAAAATCAATTTTATATAATGATGATATGTTAAATCATTTAAATGATGATTATGATTTAATTTTTATTGATCCACCTTGGGGAGGCCCAAATTATAAATTAGAAACATCTATTTTATTATCTTTAAGTAATATAACATTAAAAGAATTAACCAAAAAAATAAGAATCCTTAATAAAATAATTGTTTATAAATTACCTTTTAATTATAATTTAAATGACTTTTCAGAATATAATTATGAAATATATTATATAAAAAACTATTTAATTATAATAATTTATTAATCATAACGATAATAGAAAAGCAAATATGCATTTCTATTTTGAATATGTTCTTTTTTAGTTAGTTGAATTGGTTCAGAACCATCATTAAAAAGATACCAATTATTATCCAATCTATTTTTTACTAATGATGTGTAGTGTCCTGAATTTGTGCCTAAATAACTAAATTCTTGATGTAAATTCACACCAATTAAATTATATTTTGATTTTTGAATAAAAGGACTTTTTATATGACAAAATTTACTCATATCTAAATTATATAGTGGATAATTAATTTTATTAATTATTTTTTTTGATTCACTACCAGAGAAACGTTTAATATGAATCACTAAAATTTTTGGGGTTTTCCAAAGAAGAGTTTGTTTATATCCCTTATTTTTAATTCCACACATTTCACAATTATACATATTATCGTTATCTAGTTGTTCTTCTTTAATTAATTCATCTAGGCAATCTATTAATAAAAATTCTTTTTTTGGATCACTAAATGGTATTGCAATTTGAAGAGTCGTAAATGGTTCAAAATTCATTGATATATTAGCACAACAACTACATTTAGTTTGAGTATAAAACATTCCATTAAACATTTCTTTCAATGGTGAATATTCGTTTTTTTGGAAAGTTTGCCAAGCTATATTTGCAAGTAGGTTTGTATAATTAATATTTTTTTCAATTTCATTAAATTTAGGAATAAATTCAACTTTTACACCAATTTCTTCTTCAATAGTTGAAATTAAAAAACTTAAAAATTCTTGAGAATCTTGATGATTTTCTTCATTCCACATATCATTTTTTTGTCCAATATTATGTTTAAAAGACGTTGGTGTGATTGCTATATCATCGTGTGTCATAGATGCATAAAATAGCCGAAATAATTCATAGATTAAACAATTTTTAATATAATTATCATCACCTTTACTTTTATATTTAAGTATATCAGAATAACTACAAGTATAAATAAAATCTGCAAAAATAGGAATTTGTTGTAATATATGTAAAATTGAGTTCATATAACATGTAATATCCCCAATATTATTATATCTACATATACCATATTTTATTTTTTCATAATCTTCTGATATCATTTTTAAATATATAATAAAAATTAAAAATTACTTAATTTATCAATTTTTTTTCTAATTTAAGATAATTATGAAATTTAATATAGATAAATTAATGGATTTAAAAAATCCTTCAGATTTAGATAATTATAAGTTAAACAAACCTATTTTTTATAAAAATTATCTTTTTCATTATTTAATAATGTTTGATAAATTAGAATTATTAAAATTAAATAAGCATCCTATTAACAAAGTAAATGAAGAAAATTTGGATGGGTTAATGTTAGCAGCTAAATATAATAATATACCTATACTTAAATATTTAATTAAAGAATATCCAGAATACGCGATAAAGCATAATTCTGAAGGATTAAATTTTATTAATTATATTAAAAATCCTAGTAAAATAATTAAATTAATAAAAGAGTTTCCTTATATTGATTGGGAATATTTATTTAAATTTAAAAATGAACAAAATATTACTTTTTATATGTTTTTAATTAGACAATTAAATGTAAAAAATTTAGAATGGTTTATATCAAAATATAAATTTAATTCATATTTTACATTAGTTGCAATAATTGCAAATAAAATATTAACTGATTCTGAAAAAATAAACATTTTTAATAAATTTACTGATAAAGAAATTAATACTAAAAATTTTGAAAATGAAGGGTTAATTATAAAATTAATAAATATGGAAGATACAGTATTAACTGAATATTTTGTTAAAAGAAATATTGATTTAGAATATATTACCAGACCTTATGAATTATTTTTATCACCATTTTTTTATTTGTATTCAAAAATAACATTAAAAGGATATAATGATTTTAAAAAAATAGAAAAAATATTAGAACTAATATGGGAAAAAATAAAGTTAGACTATAATTATGTAAATAAAAGTGGAATAAATTATGTTCAATTAGTTTTACAATTTAATTGCAAACATTGCAATTCAAAAATATTAGATAAAATTATAGATGAAATATTAATTAATAGTCCAAATGAAAGTTGGTTGCAATTAAATTTAAATAAAGAAACACCTCTTTTTTATTTAATAAAATATCCAATTAATAAATATTTTAAATATATAAAAAATAAAAAATTAAATGTAAAACAAAAAAATAATAATGGTGTATCTGTTTTAGATATTGCACCTGAAAAATGGGCGGAAGAATTAAAAAAATTAGATAATTTTAAATCAGAAAATATAGTTGCATTAGATTTAAATAAATATCAACATTATACTATATTTTCAGCTTATTCTACAGATATTATTCTTTATTTTATTTATTTATCAAATAAATATAAAAATTTATACATTCCAAAAGTATATAAAAATGAATTAAATAATATTGACAAAGATATTGAATATCCTTGGATGATATTATATCAAAAAGAAGTATCGTTTGAAAAAGGTAAATTTAAATTATATTCAAATCTAAATTTAAATATAAATAATATTAGAAGAGATAAAAAGTATGATTATGCTCTATTATTTTTAAGTCAATACCTTGAAAATAATTTAAAACATGCAAATATCATATTGTATGATTTTAAAAATTTAAGTATTGAAAGATTTGAACCATATGGTAGTGATGGAATTGAAAATGAAATAGATGATTTTTTAGAAGAAACATTAACTTGGAATACAGGTATGAAATATTTTAAACCTAGTAAATATTTACCAAAACCTGGTTATCAATTATTAGCAAATGAAAATGATTACAAAAATGAAAAAAAAGGAGATTTTGGAGGATTTTGTTTAGGATGGTGTATATGGTATGTAGAACATAGAATTAAAAATAATAATATTGATATAATAACATTAAATAAAAAAACTTTAGAAAAAATGTTAAAATTAGATGATTCATTGGTAGAATTTATTAGAAACTATTCAAATACACTTTATAATAAAAAATTACAAATAATTAAAAAAATTTGCAAGGATTATATTTGTGTTAAAAATATGTCAAATGTATATTTAGCAGAAGAATTATCAGATAAAATATATAATTATGCTAATAATTTTTTTAGTATTAAATAAATATTTTATATATTTTCAATAAGTGCTGCTATATCATCATCGCCATTAATTACTTTTTCTTTTTTATTTACAATTTCACTTTCCATTATAACTGTAGTTCCTATTTGTTCTGTAGTATTTATTTGAGTAAGCTGACCGTTTTTTGCAAGTCTTTTTTTATCATCTGGTGAAAATTTATGAATAATATAATACTTGTTTGATTCAATTGAAGATTGAAGAAGAACAAAATCACCTACACTTATTCGTTGTTTATTTGGACCTTTAATAAGACTTCCTGTTAATACAGCATTTGTTGTTGAGTTATCAAGAAATTTACATTCAAACTGATAAATTCCTAAATTACGCATAACCGTTCCATATTTTTCGTTGGGTCCAATTTCATTTCTTATTTGTTCTTTTATATTACCCTTGGTTTTATTATGTTTTTTTTGATGAGTATCTCCAACTGCCATTTATATATTTTTATATAAATATTTATTTAAATAAAGATTATTTCAATTTTTTAATTATGCAGAACACATTTCACATGATTCTCCATTTTCTGGTTTTTTAAATTTTTTTTCAATATTTTCATTTAATTTTTTAATATTTGGGTCGATAGTAATTTTAGTAGCATCTTCTGCTGGTCTTGTGCGAAGATAATAAATACTAGTTTTTAAACCATTTTCCCAAGCATACATATGAGATGAATATAATTTTTGATAATCAGGAACAGACATAAAAATATTCATACTTTGTGTTTGGTCAACATAAGGACTACGCGCAATAGCATTTTTAAGAGTCCAAATTTGTTTAATTTCCCATATAGTTGGATATAATTTTTTAATTTGTTCTGGTATTCCATTTATTTCTTGAATAGAGCCTTTATATGCAAGAATTAAATCTTTCATTTCAGTAGACCAAAGACCAATTGATAATAAATCATCCATAAGATAACTATTAACAACAGGAAAATCACCTGCTAAAGTTCTTCTTGTATAAATACTATTAGTAAACATTTCAAAACATTCATTATTACCTAAAATTTGACTAGTTGATGCTGTAGGCATTAAAGCAGTTAATTGCGAATTACGAACACCATAAATAGCAATTTCTTTTTTAAGTTCGTCCCATTTTTCTGTCATGGAAGGTTTAATATTACACATATCAAATTGTAATATTCCTTTAGAAAATGGTGAATTTTCAAATGTAGAATAAGCACCAGGATATTTATTATTATTTATTTCATATTTACATGGTATCATTTCATGATATAAAGTATTTAAATTTTTATCTTGTAGTTGAAAATTTGGATCATAAAATTCGGGAACTTCTACATTAGATTCAATTAATTGTTTCATTTTATCATGACGAGATTTAGCAATATCAACGGATGCTTTTAAACAAGCATAATAAATTGATTCCATCATTCTACCATTAAATACAACTGCTTCATCTGAATCAAAAGCAATTTTTAATGAAACAATTGCATCTGCAACACCTTGAATACCAATACCAATAGGACGATGTCTCATATTTGAATATTTTGTTTCTATTGTTGGATAATAATTTAGATCAATTACTTTATCAACATTTTTAGAAGCAATATAAGTTATTTCTTCTAATTTTTCAAAGTCAAAACTATTGCGAACCATATAAAATAGTTCATTAAAATTATTTAGTTTCTTATTACCATAGAATACAACAGGTAATTCTATTAATTCATTGTTTAATTCAAGTAAATCAGTTTTTTCTTCAAAATCCCACTTGTGATATTTTAAAAAGTTTCTAATATATCTTGAATTTTTACAAAGTGGTTTACTATAAAATATAAATTTTTCTGTAGGTTCAAATTTTTTTACACAAGAATTTACAGCTATTGATGCTAAATTACATACAGCATATTCTTTATGATCGGAATATAAAAGTATTTCAGCGCATAAATTAGATGATTTAATAGTACCAATATTTTGTTGATTTGATTTACGATTTGCAGTATCTTTAAATACAATATAAGGTGTGCCTGTTTCAAGTTGTGCTTCTAAAATTGCTTTCATTACTTTACGGGCTTCATATTTGTGTTTATATTTTTTTTCATCAACATATTTATTATAAAGTTCTTCAAACTTATAACCCCAAGAATCAGCTAATCCAGGGCATTCATCGGGACAAAAAGTATACCAATCACCGTCTTCTTGAACTTGTTTCATAAATAAGTCAGGCATCCAAATAGCTAAAAATAAATCACGTGCACGTTCTGTTTCTGCACCAAAGTTTTTTCTTAAATCTAAAAATGCAAGAATATCAGGGTGCCATGGTTCCAAATAAATGGCAATGCTTCCTTTACGCTTACCTCCCTGATTAATATAGCGTGCTATTTCATTATAGACTTTGAGCATTGGAATAATTCCAGAACTAGGTCCATTGGTTCCTCTAATTAAACTATCTTTAGCACGAATATTAGATACGTGTAATCCAATGCCTCCACCCCATTTAGAAATTTTAGATACTGATTCCCATGTATGTGTAATTCCTTCAATCGAATCATCTGTACCTAAAAGATAACAGGATGAACATTGACTTTTTTTATTTGCAGCATTAAATAGAGTTGGTGTTGCATGAGTGTAATAACCCATGGATAACATATCATATGTTTTTTTGGTAGCATCTAAATCTCCTTGATTTAAAAAAGAAGCAACTCTCAAATACATGTCTTGTGGTCTTTCAATAATGTCATCTTTAATTTTTAATAGATAAGCTCTTTCAAGAGTTTTAAATCCAAAATAATCAAAAATATAATCTCTATCATAATCAATTATAGCATTAATTTCTTTCTTGTTTTTTTTAATCCAATTTAACCATTTTTCATCAAACAAATTAAGATGTTTTTGAATTAAAATTATTTTATCAACAAAATAATTTGATGTTTTTTTATGTAAATTACTAACTAAAATTCTCCCCGCTAATTTACTATAATAATGATGTTGAGTTGATAGATTAACACAAATTTCTGCAGATTGTGTATCTAATTCATTAGTTGAAATACCACTAAAAATAGTAGCGACTACTTTTTGTGATATAAGTATTGGATCAATATAATCAGTTTCTTCTAATTTGATTAATTTCTTAATACGTGTTGTAATTTTATCAAATTTAATAACTTCTTGAGTTCCGTTTCTCTTTTTAATGAACATTAGTGTATTAGACATTATATTATAAATATCTTTTAAACAATTTTTTTTAAACTAGTTATATTTTTATAATATTTTTAGTTAAAAAATGTAATAAATAAATAATATGTATAATTTAAAAATCATTTGTAATGGTAAAACTATTATCTCTACCAGTATTTAAAACGGATGCTTTTTGATATTGAGTTGGTCTAGATTCAAAAAAGTTTGTTTTTCCTTCCATAGAAATACTTTCCATAAAATCAAATGGATTAGTTTCATTCCAAATTTTATTATAATTTAAAGATACGAGTAGTAAATCAGCTACAAAACGAATATATTGAGACATTAAATTACTATTCATACCAAGTAAAGAACAAGGTAAACTATCACAAATAAATTCACGTTCAATTTCATAAGCTTCTTTAAACATCGTATGAACTATATTTTCATCAATTCTTTCATTAAACATAGAATATAAAAGACAAGCAAAAGCGGTATGCATTCCTTCATCACGTGCAATAAATTCATTTGAATCACAAAGTCCTGGCATAACATTTTTCTTTTTTAACCAAAAAATAGCACAAAAAGAACCAGAAAAAAATACTCCTTCAACAATAGCAAAAGCGATTAAACGTAGCGCAAAAGATTCTCTTGATTCAATCCATTTATATGCCCAATCTGCTTTTCTTTTAATACAAGGATAATTTGTAATTGCATTTAATGCTTTTTCTTTTTCTTTATTATCACGAATTATATTATCAATTTGTAGTGAATAAGTTTCACTATGTATATTTTCCATCATTTTTTGAAAGTCATAAGCCATAATGGCTTCAGGAATTTGAACTTCTTGAGTAAATCTTTTACCAAGATTCATATTTACAATACCATCAGAAGCAGCAAAAAAGGCTAGAACCATTTTTATAAATTTTTGTTCTTCTATACTTAAATTTTTAAAATCATCATAATCTTTAGATAAATCTATTTCTTCAGCGGTCCACGAGGAGGCCATCATTTTTTTATAAAATTCCCATATTTTATGATATTTAATTGGATAAACAGTCAATCTGTTATTTTTGGGGTCAAGTATAGGTTCCATTATATAACTAAACCTTTATTTTAAATTTTATAATATCAATTTTTTTAAATTAAATTTTTTTAAACTTTATAAAAATTATGTAAATTATTATAATGAGTTTTATAAACAGTTCACAAAAACCTAATCTAGTAGAAATTAAAATAATTAAAAGAATTAATAAAGTTCAAAAAATATTAGAAGAGCAAAATGTATCTTTTATCCAACAGTTAACAAAAAATTTATTTAATATTATAACTAAAAATATTGGAAGTTTTATTGTAATTATATTATTGATTATTTTATTATATTATAGATATATTGAAGTTCAAGAAAAAAAAAAAATTAAAAATAAACAAAAATATATAATATAATTTAATTTAAAGAAAACATATTGATTATTAATTAATGGAAATTGATTTTTGTGTAAAAAATTACTTGGAAAATTACAACTTATTGATTGAACAACTTGCATTGTTATTTGATGAAAAAGAGATTAAAGAATATATTTTAGTTTTAAATAATGAATCAAAAGATAAGAAATGGTTACGTGGTGTTAAATTTCAACAAGAAATTTCTAATGAATTATTTGATACATTTTTAGAATCTAAAATAAAACTTTTTTCTCATAAAGATGAAAAAACTAAAAATATTTCAGAAAGTTTGTTTGGTTCTGAATTATCTTTAAAAAAAATTTTTAATAATCGTGATAATAATACTAAATTTATTTTATGGGCTTATTTACATCTAATTGTTTTAATGGTTGAATTAACACATAAAAAAAATAAAGACAAAATTAAAAAATTAACTAAATTAATTAAAGAAAATAATGATTTATTAGAAAAAGCTAAAAAAAAATCCGTAAAGCAACAAAATAATGTAAAAGATCCAAAAAGTATGCTAAAAGATATTTTTAATGTTGATGTAAATGATGATACAAACGACATGTTAAATGATATCGTTAAATCATTTGAATCATCATTAAATAATCAAACTGGAAATCCTTTATCAGGTATTTTTGATATCAGTAAAAAAATTTCATCAAAATATCAAGATAAAATCAATACTGGTGATATTGAATTAAATAAATTAATGGAAGGTATTCAAAAAAATATTCCTGGTATGGATGAATTAATGAAAAATGGTTTAGATAGTTTAGATGGTATAATGGGAGGCAAAGAAGCAAGAAAACCTAAAGAAACAGTTATTATTGATGAAAATTTTTCTACAGCTAATGTTGAATTAGGAAAACAAAAAGAAACTAAAAAAGGATTTAATATTGGTAAAATGTTAAGTATGGCTAATTCTTTTGGTGTATTAGGTGGTAATAATAAATTAGGTGATAATAATAAATTAGGTGGTGATAATCCAATGGATAAAAATATAAGTGAATTATTTGGTATGATTTCATCGATGGGAAATTTAGATAGTAAAGAAAATATCGAAAATCTAAAAAATAAAATGGATGAATTTTTATCTAATCAAGGTATTGATATTAATAAATTAAATTCAGAAATTGATACAATGATGGAACAAAGTAAAGAACAATTTGACATTTTTAATAAAAAATTTAATGAAGAAGAAAAAGCAGAAGAAAAAGCAGAAGAAAAAGCAGAAAAGGAAGCAGAAAAGGAAGCGGAAGAGGAAGCAGAAGAGGAAGCGGAAGAGGAAGCGGAAGAGGAAGCGGAAGAGGAAGCGGAAGAGGAAGCGGAAGAGGAAGCGGAA
>Ga0214923_10007420_pt1 | contig 11959 bp, 5 predicted proteins | sample LL1510_MetaG_FD_177993 | JGI IMG/M metagenome (GOLD analysis project Ga0214923, IMG submission 177993) | Freshwater microbial communities from Lake Lanier, Atlanta, Georgia, United States - LL-1510 | ecosystem: Environmental > Aquatic > Freshwater > Lake | place: USA: Georgia | collected 2015-10-15 | reverse complement strand
CCATGTGCTTGAGACGCTGGTAAAACACCGGGCCAATAAAGATATTCGTTTCGAGCTGCTCTCCAGTGAGACCGTTATATAGAACCTCATTACCGTAGCTTTCGTAGCCGAGCTTTTGTAGCTCCGCAGCGATCGTCTTAATGTCTAGATCTCCGAAACTCGTTCCGTCACCGAACATTCCTAGTTCAATGAGAACCTTTCCGAGCAACGTCTCTTTCAACTGTCCGATGGTCATACGAGAAGGGATCGCATGAGGATTGATAATAATATCGGGACGAATGCCGTCTTTTGTGAAAGGCATGTCCTCCTCCGGAATAATGTTTCCGCACGTGCCCTTTTGCCCGTGACGACTCGAGAATTTGTCTCCAAGAACGGGCTTTCTAAGAATACGAACACGAACTTTTGCGAAATTGTATCCGTCACCGTTTCGCCCGGTGAAGTTTTTATCGACATATGTTTCCTCGGTGGTGCGATACGTCTTACTTTGATCTTCGTACTTGACGGTTTTGGTGGGATCGTTGCGATTTTCCTTGATCGGAATCGTCTTTGCGATAATGACGTCGCGGTTTTCCACGAGCGAATTCTCTGGGATGAACCCCTGGCTATTCAACTTGTCGTAATTTCCGAATTTAATGCCCTTGGTTTTTGCCGCATCGGGCTTACACCGAATAATCTCGTCGCGAATGATATTCTTGTCTTCGTCTTTTTCTGTGTGATAAATCGTAGCAAGAAACAGTCCGCGGTCCAGAGAGCCCTTGTTGACCAAAATACTGTCTTCCTGATTATATCCAGTGTGAGACATAATGGCGACGTGAATTTGAGTGCCTGACGGAATACGATTAAGCTGAATGAAATTCATGAGACGCGTGTCTACTAAGGGCCTCGTGGGGTAATTTAGCACATAGGCTGTTTTGTCCATGCGCTGATCAAAATTCGTAGCATAAACGCCCATGGCTTGTTTCGCCATGGCGCAATTGCTACTTAGAAAGTTGGATCCGGCGATGAAAGAATGATTTTCACTTTCGACCTCAATGTCGGATATTAGTCCGTCTTCATTTAAAACAATAGAGTCTATAGGAATAAACAGGCAATTATTTTTTTCCTCAACTATGCTATTGAACCAATTGTCTATATTGAACTCTCCGAGTTTTGGCGTAGAAATCGTTCTTCCGTTTTTATAACTACGAATTACGTCGCTCACATAACTCGTTTTTAATTTAAACGTTTTTGCTATAGAGGAATTGTCCATTCCCGAATCATGAAGTTCTCTAATTTTATTTATAGAGGAAATATGTTTATTCGAAAATAGAGTTTTTGCTTTCAAATATTCCACAATAGTAAAAGATTGGTTGTTTTTCGTTTCACAATAAGCATAACCCATGGTTTCGTAATATTTTATCAAATTTGTTTGCGCGTCAGACAATTTGAAAGATAGTTTCACTCTGTTTTCCGAAATTTTTTGTTCGGTTGGATCGTTAACTTCAATAGAATTTTCTCTCAAAATTTCAACGCACTGCATCATGAACTTATATAAGGAATCTTTAAATTCGGGATTAATCTGTTGAGACGTTTCCCCGCAAACAAAATTATATCCCTTTTTGTTCGCCAGTTTATTCCACCAAATTTTGCAACCATCTCCTCCTTGAAAACCCTTTAAGAATTCTCTGCGAAGTTCTGGTCGTCCATTCATTATCCAAGATGGAATCTCCTTTCTTTGTGTTTCTGTTTTTTTTCCATAACTAATTCCAAGGCAAATAAGAAGAGACGGCAATGCGCCGTTATGGGAAGTATGAAAAGTATGATGAACACAATTATTAAATTCGCGCGTTCCTTCCAATACTTTGCATTTATCAAACCCCAATAGAGACAAATCTTTTTCAAATTCGATCGCATCGTTTTGTCTTCCGAAATCGAATTGGCATTGAGTGAAAATTTTACCGTTTCTATTATATAAATTAATAGAGCCGTCAGACAATAAGTATCCAGACACTCTAGACAGTAATTCTAGCTTTTTATTATTTTCATGCAACGGCAAAAGATGAATGTCCGACAATACACGCGAATATTTTTGAATAAGGGTTTCTTTAATTCCCATAAATTCCAGTTTTTTATTGAACTCAGATTCGCTAAGAATAATTTCACCAGAATCATCCGTTTCATTCATTCTCATTGCAGAGGCTGACATAGAAATACCAATCTTATAATCATTCATATTGTCTTTCATTTCTCCCACAGTTTTCCACCCTTTATTCGTCATAAATTTGTGGTCCTCGGTGGCTACGATTTCTCTACCGCTAATAGTTCGCAATGTATAAATTGGATGATCGTTTTTTCGGATAAAATGATTAACTACCGATGTTTCACTTATTTCTAGTGTTTCAGGGTTGAAGGACAATACGCGCTCTCCAATAGACACGTCCTTTATCGCCTTTTTACTACCGTCGGACATCCATACCAACTCATCTGGACCCAAACATTGGTACGTGTTACGAGGCGCCTGATTATGTTCCGGGTAAGGAATACAAGACGCTAGCACCCCGAAAATCGCGCTAGGATGAATTTCGCAATGCGTGTAATTAAATTTCGCACCACTGTTTTGCAAATATCCCTGCTTGCATCTCATGGCGATCATAGCCAAATTTTGTTCTTCTGGGTCAATATATTCAATGACGGATTCATTGATCTTGCAATTAGTTAGCAAATCGTTCCATGAGATCTCCTTAGAAACGAGCATATCAATAACTGTCCTGTCGATAATTGCCCTGTTGTTTTTCACGCGAAGAACGGGGCGCGTTAAACGTCCGCCGTCATTGCAAATACGAATTTCCAAATTTTTAATATCAAATATAACAGATGTATAAATGTTGATAATACCCTTATGCTTTTTGTCTTTCATGTCTTCGTATAATTGAAATGGTTGCTCAACGACGCCGAGCCAAGTCCCGTTTACGAATACCTTGACTTTATTATACATATCCTTAGGCGACGTTGAATCCACTACCAACAAATATGGTTTCACATAATCATAAAGAGATGAGCTATTCGTGGGAATGGTAATATGAGACATATAACTGATGTTTTTAACAACGCCAATGGACTGTCCCTCCGGAGTCTCTGCCGGGCATAGGAACCCCCATGTTGTATTATGTAGCTTTCTTGGCGCAATTAACTCGCCGCTTTTTTCCAAAGGCGTGTTGATCCTACGCAAATGACTCAACGACGCTACATAAGTAAGTCGATTTAACACTTGCGCAACGCCCACTTTGCTACTATTGGATTGTTTGATACTAAAATCGCCAGTAGCAAGAGCGCGATTAATTCCGTTTTCGATTGTCGTCGACTTAATGAGCTTGTAAATATTCGTCATATTAATGATGTTTTCGTAATCTTCAGTGGAACGCCAAGAACCGGTGTTGATTTCGCGAACAATTTGCTTTTGCATCTCCTTGACCAATTTATTGAAGTAATTTCGAAACAAATTATTAAGCAACGTGCCCGTGAGCTCGATTCTCTTATTCACGTAAGAATCGCGGTCGTCGGTCGGAGTCCAGCCCATGGCGGTTTGCATCAATTTGCGAGCCATATAACCAAGCAAATATAGTTTTTGCTGTAGCGTTGAGCAATGGGGGAATAGATCACTATCTAGGACTTCTAGCGTGAACTCCCTCTTCTTTTTAAGACCAGTCTCCTTGTCCATATTAAGAGGCGTGTAAGCAACATATGTAACAATATGCTTAATAGAATCCTCTTGGTTCATGTATTTGTTTGCGTCAATTACCGAAGCTTGTAGGAAGTTCAGCAGCTCGACATTATTTTTACTATCAATATCAAGTAGAATATATTCGCAAATCTTTTTGTCTTCGATGATGCCTAGTGCTCGGAAGAGAACAAACAGCTCAACGGGCTGTTTAATTCGAGGAATAGAAACAAAGATACCGTTTCCGAAACCGTTGTTTTTTGACGCAATCATCATCTCGACTTGCTTTGGTGAAATGCATTTAAAATCGGGGACCGACTTTATTTCGGCGTAGTAAGTCCATTTTGTTGTGTTCTTTCCGTCGAAACAATAGATGCGGTTTTCAGCAGCGCGCTCCTGACCCAGAACAGTTTTCTCAGAACCCTTAATAATAAAGTAACCGCCGCTATCCATGTAACATTCATTCGTGTGTTTTTGGTGGATATGACGATTTTGGGTAAGAACACAAATGGACGATTTCAACATGATAGGCAGTTTACCGATATTAATCTTGGGGAACGTCTTCTCGATGATTCTTGGATTATCCATGGTCTCGGAATTTCGAATTACATATTGAATGTTAATATCAAGGGTCATATTTGATGCGTATGTAAAGTTGCGCAATTTGGCCTCGTGGGGCAACATCATTTTCGTGGCGCCGTTATTCTCGTGAATTTGAGGCGGATATAATTTGAAATTGGAGAATGATATAAATATTTCTAGTAAATATTTGTTTTTTTCAGGAACGAAATCGTTGTCCGAATGGATCGTAACAGGATTGAACATCTGAATCGTTCTCGGTAATTGATAATTCACGAAATGATTATAGGATTCGATCTGATGCCGAACTAATCTTTCCAAATGCTGGCCTTGGAAATACGACTCAATGATATGATATGGCTCTTCCACATAATCCCCGAGATGTGATAGAATTTCCGTTTCGGCAACAGAAAACAGTGTCTTTTTAATGTCGTCTAATAGAATTTCTTCTTGAATTGCTTCCTTCACGTAATCTTCTTCTGCCGCTTTAGACTTTTTAATTCGTAATTTTTTAACCGGCTTTTCGGTCATCCTTGAATTTATTCTAGTTTTTACTAATATAATAATGAAATCAATTTTTTAGACTGTTTAGTAAAATATATAATTGTTATATATAAAAACGATGAAAGGTGTTTTTAAAACATTGTTTTTAAAACATTGTTTTTAATTATTATGTTTTTTGTTTTGTGTCCTGGCGTTTTCATTAAATTTCCAGTTAAAGGAGGCATTAAAACAATTGCTTTAATTCATGCAATATTGTTTGGAATTATTTATTTTGTAGTAACGAATGTGTTTGGAGTTTTGAGAGAAGGTGTGGCACCAAAAGCAGCACCAAAAGCAAAAGCAGCACCACCACCACCAGCAAAAGCAGCACCACCACCACCACCAGCAGGACGTATTGTAATAGACACCGACAGTTGCGCACCCAGATTTTGCAATAAAGATATTGCTGAGAGCAAAACTCATGTTACTCGATGCAACACAGGCAAAATTTGTCAAGAGATTACCGGCCCATACGGAGCAAAAAGTTATGGTTTTACTGGATATTGCGCCGCCGGAACAAATAGATGTTAATAAAATCATATAAAATCATTTCATTTTACAATTCATTATAAAATGACTAACAAACTAATAGATATTTTGGACAAATATCGAGATAAACAAAACGTTAAATATAAAGAATATTCTACACTATTAAAAGTAATAAACTACGATTTTTTCGATAACAATTTATATTCCGGGGTTTTTGCTGGACAAATACCGTTTCACCAAACAAATTCGCTTGAAAGTATAGAAACTCTAAAAGACGCGTATTCCATTTGGAAAAAAACGTACGAATTCGATATTAGTTTAAATGATTTAATTAAACCGCCTGAACAAATAATAAAGACGCGTGTTCATATAGACATAAAGATTTCAACCCTTTCGGATTTATTAAATATTATTGATAAATATGAATGCAAACCCGAAATTGAATATAATATAGACGTGAAGTTGTTGCATAATATAAAAACGGAATTAATTCAACTCAATAATATGATAGGAATTGAGAACATGAAAAAATCCGTTCTTGACCAACTGATATATTTTATGTTAGAACTTCATATTGGTAAAAACACTAGTGAATTTAAACACACAATAATAGCCGGTCCGCCAGGAACGGGAAAAACCGAAGTGGCCAAAATATTGGGCGCAATGTATTCCAAAATAGGCATTCTAAAAAAAAATTTTTTCAAAAAAGTTACGCGTAGCGATCTAATAGCGGGATATTTGGGACAAACCGCAATAAAGACTAAAAAAGTGATCGATGAATGTTTAGGAGGCGTTCTTTTTATTGACGAGGCTTACGCATTAGCCAATGAGGGCGACAATGACTCTTTTTCTAAAGAGTGCATAGACACGTTATGCGAAGCCCTTAGCGATCATAAGGATAATTTAATGGTTATTATAGCGGGTTACGAGAACGAACTAGAGAACACATTTTTTAAAGTCAATAAAGGAATGCAATCTAGATTTATGTGGAGATTTATAATGGACGATTATACGCATAAAGAAATGATGGAAATATTTAAAAAAAAAGTTTCCGAAAACGGCTGGTCTATTTTAGAAGAGAATTCGTTAAAAGAAGGATGGTTTCGCGAAAAAAAAGATAATTTTAAAAATTTCGGCAGAGACATGGAGTTATTATTTAGTTGCGTAAAAATAAAACACGGTAGACGTATTTATGGAAAATCCACAGATGAAAAGAAAAAAATAACTACACAAGATTTGGAGGATGGTTATCAACTGTTTTTAGATAATAAAAAAAAACCCAAAAATCAAAATATAATGCATACTATTTATGTGTAAATCATCGTAAATGTTCTCATTTTAGTAAATTAGTTATCCTCGAAGTTTTCTTTCCTTAGTTGTAATTATATGAGTGAAAAAAAAACTATTCAATTTAATCCAGAACTACTTAAATTTACAAATAATAAAACTCGAAAGAATAAACCAGAAAATGGACAATCTAACGGCATTCGAATGAAAAAACCACCAAAAAAAGACGAAACGTTTAAAAAAAATTCCATATTGAAAATGATTCGACGACATCAACAAGAAAAATATAATAAAATGCTTGAATCATTTGATGCGCCAAAATCAAATGCATCCTCGGCTAGCGCCAAAGCGGATTTTAAAAGCTATTTCGAAGAATCTAAACAATTTATGGATAAATTGTTAGAGGACAATAGTTTAAAAAAAAATATTCATAATAATACGTTACGACATCGTAGACCCATCAATGGTCAATCTTTAATCTATAATGTTCCTTTAGAAAATGTTCTCGAAACACCGAATTCGTTTGTTACGAGCAATGACCAAATTAGCAATCCTCCCATAATAATTAGACCTCCAGATATTACAAGACAATTGAATCAACCCGATTATGGTTGCTTGAAAAACGGGTATTTGCCTACTTATAGAAAATGGTTATCGGCCACTCAAAAAAACACAGGAAATATTTATGATAAACCTATCGATCAAATTTCGTCTCCTATAGAAAGAAATGATTCGTTACTTAGAGCCAGTGAAATGAAACAACGATTTGATAAATTAAACGCCGCTCGAAATATAAAAAAAAAGAAATGTAAGCAAAAGCGCATTATAAGAAGAACTTTTAAAATAGGTAAATCAAAAGTTATTCCAAAAGTGTCGGTTTTAATATCTAATCGAACCATACGCAACAAGGTATCAACAGATGGACAGCTTCTTAAACAAAAACCCATAGAAGAAATCAAAAAATATTTAATAAAACGCGGACTAATTCGCGTAGGAACAACGGCACCAAACGATGTTCTTAGAAAAATGTACGAGTGTTCCGTAATGATGTGCGGAGAAATACAAAATCACAATCCTGATAATTTGTTATATAATTTTTTGAATAGCGATGGTCATTGAACTTTGATGCGCACATTAACTATATTTAGCGAACACGATAAATGCTAATATAATTGTTAGTGCGTATAATCCTCTTTCAAAGTATACATATCTAATATTTCTAAATTCATTTTTATTATAAGGCGTTTCAATGTCTATATCGTCAAAACTGTACGATAATCTGCGATAGTCATAATTATTTTTTTTTATTTCTAGGTTCGCAAGGTGTTTTTCGTTTATAAATTCTAATATGGAGTCGTTTTCGTCAAGAACATAAAAATGCCCATAGTCGTCATCATCCATATTATGGTAAATTTCGTTGGTTATTTTCAAAAACATCCTTTCCTATTATAACAAATCAATTTTTTGTATTTATAAAAATTATATAAACAAATATTGTTTATATAAATGTAGTCAAATGTCTCAAGAAACTAATATCATAGACGAATATATTGATCTAACTAAAGATTATGAAAAAAAATACGGGAGGCGTACGATAGTTTTGTTGCAAGTGGGTGCTTTTTTTGAAGTATATGGATTAAAAAATTTGACCACGGGAGAAATCACCGAGTCCAACATTGAAGAATTCGCTAATATATGTCAACTCAATATATCCGAGAAAAAATTAGGTTACAAAGGTAGTTTTGTGGTTATGGCTGGTTTTCGAGATTATACTTTGGAAAAATATTTGCAGCGTCTTACTGAAAACGATTATAATGCAGTTGTGTTTATCCAGGAAAAGACCGGAAAAATCACAAAACGCGTTTTTCATGGTGTTTATTCAGCAGGAACATATATATCTTACGATACCGATAGTTCACCTCAAATAACAAATAATATAATGTGTATTTGGATAGATCGGTTTAAACCATTAGGCAGACCTAATTCCTCTTCTTTAAAAGAGAAAGACAATATTGTATACGGAGTCGCTTGTGCTAACATTTTTACTGGAAAATCATCTATTTTTGAATACGAGACGCAATTTTTAATGAACCCGACAACATTTGACGAATTGGAGAGATATGTTTCGACTTTATGTCCCAGCGAAGTTATTCTTTTGTCCTCTCTAGATGAAACCGACAACAATACTATTTTGCAATACGTAGGTGTTAGGACAAATAGCATACATAGAATAGATATTCGGGATGAAAAAAGAGTCGAGGTTCAAAATTGTATGAAACAAAAATATATTAAACATGTTTTGTCTTCTTTTTTCGGTGAAGAAACTTACGAATTGTGTAAAGAATTCGAGAACAATATAATATCTACACAGGCCTTTTGTTATTTGATGAATTTTATAAAAGAACATAATCCGGGACTGGTGAAAAATATTTCCATACCTACATTTAATAATGTTACTGATAATATGATTTTGGCGAATCACACATTGAAACAACTTAATATAATAGACGACAGTAGTTTAGATGGTAAAAAAACTGGACATCTTTCTTCTGTTCTTTCGTTTTTAAACAAATGTTCGTCGGCTATGGGACGCCGACTATTTCAACATCAAATTTTAAATCCCACTACGAATGTCGAATGGTTAAATGGCGAATACGAAATGATTTCGCATTTGTTGGAGAAGACCGATTTTGTCGATATGTGCCGCAAAAAGTTGATAAAAATAAGGGATTTCGAAAAAGTGTGTAGGCAATTGGTGATACGCAAATTGTATCCATCGTCTATTTATCATTTATGTGAAAGTGTGCGTATTGTTCAGCAGATGAACGCATGTATTTTCGAAGACACTCGAATTAGTAAATATTTATGCAAGTGCATGACATTATCTGAATCGCCGAATGTTTATATTAATAGAATATGCGACGATATAGTAAAACTATTGGATACGAATTTTCACTTAGATAAATGTAAAGCGACAAATTCGATGAATACATTCGAGGAAAATATTATTAAGACGGGCGTGAGCCAAGAATTGGACGAAGTGATAAAAAATTATAACGATAAGATGCAATTGTTTAATGATGTTAAAGCCGAATTAAATGCGATAATGAACCGTAATCAAAAAAATGAAGACGTAGATTATATTAAGATCCACGAAACAGATAAGTCTGGTCTATCGTTACAAATAACCAAAACCCGGTCTAAATTATTGAAAACTATGATGAGTGATCCGATTAATCAAGATATATTCAAAAGCAGAAAAATCGAGAACTTTAATTATAAAGATTGCGGATTTTCTAACGCATCAACTACGAATGACGAAATATCTATACCTACTCTTAATAAAGCCGCGAAAGAAATATTACAACACAAGGAACAGATAAATAATTTAATAGCGAAAATTTATATGAATTTTCTTGAAGTTTTTGAGAACAATTGGTTTGCGCATTTGGAAAACCTTTCTTATTATGTAGCAAGACTGGACGTCATTCAAACGAAGTCTTATGTAGCAAGCAATAATAATTATTGTAAACCGGAGATTTTATTGGGCGATTCTTCAAAATCTTGCGTTAGAGTAAAACATCTACGACATTGTTTAATAGAACATTTACAACAAAGTGAAGTGTACGTAACCAATGATATTGATTTGGGAGACAAAACGAAAGGCATTTTGTTGTACGGCACAAATGCTGTTGGTAAAACTAGTTTTATTCGCGCTTTGGGAATAGCTATTATAATGGCCCAATCAGGAATGTTCGTGCCTTGTTCTCAATTTAATTACATTCCTTATCGTGCGATATTTTCTCGCATTTTAGGAAATGATAATATATTTAAAGGTCTAAGTACGTTCGCCGTGGAAATGTCGGAGCTGCGTATTATTTTGAAGATGGCCGACGAAAATAGTTTGATTTTGGGAGATGAACTTTGTTCAGGAACAGAGAGCGAGTCGGCACTTAGTATTTTTGTCGCTGGACTTCAGGATCTTCATGAAAAGGGTGCTACATTCATTTTTGCTACGCATTTTCATGAAATCGTACAATACGAAGAGATAAAATCTTTGGATAAAATGTCTTTGAAACACATGTCCGTGGTTTATGATAGAGAGCGCGATTGTTTGGTGTATGATAGAAAATTAAAAGACGGCCCGGGCAATAGCACTTATGGTCTAGAAGTTTGTAAGTCGTTATATTTAACCGATGAATTTTTAAATAGGGCGTATGCGATTCGTAATAAATATTTCCCAGAAATGAAAGGAGAACTTTCAAACACAATTTCGCATTTTAATGCCGCAAAAATAAAGGGTGTTTGCGAATATTGTAAAGAATCAATAGGTGAAGAAGTTCATCATATTGATCCGCAAAAAAACGCCGATAAAAACGGGTTTTTGAAAACATTCCACAAAAATCATCCTGGTAATTTATTAACGGTGTGTAAAAAATGTCATGATTCGTTACATGAAATTGAATATACAATGAAGAAGAAAAAGACGACGAAGGGTATATTATTAACGAGTGAAATTTAATAAGTCGGATATCGAGACGTGATCCGCGTTTCCTATTTTATATGCATCTTTTTTGTTTTTTTGTTTATACCAGCGAAGATTTAAAATGGGACGCTCTGCAAGAGCGTCATTTCAAATCGTTACTGGTATCTTACCTTTGAGGAATTAAAATGTCCCATTTTAATTCTTCAAGGGTTTAATCATTGGAGGTTTTGTTGTAGTTTGAGGAGGCGCGGTAGTGGTTACAGGCTTTTGAGTAATTTTTTGTTTCGTCAAAGTTGATTGTCTATTTAATGGAGCATGAGTCGCGTAATTTCTTATTTTGTTTTGTTGTTCTAATAGTTCGGCAACTCTGATTTCGTACGCGAGTTCTTCATCCGTTTTTGGAATAGTGTAAGTAACCTTAAAATCGGACTCGCTTTTTCCTGTAACTTTTTGCGACGATTCGGTTGGTGCGATTATTCGTTGCGACTCCTCATAAGGCGTTTGTATATTTTTTATATCATAATCATTTGATGGTAAATAATTATAGTTATTGTTTTTAGACACAACGCCAATGTTTTTACTTAAATAAATACTATCGTCGTATTGTGGTACATAGGCTTCTGCTGAATATTTATACGTTCCTGGTTCATAGAAAGTAAACCCTCCTAAGTTCTTTGGTACGTTTATTTCTATTTCTTTTCCGTTTGCGTCTTTTATTTTTATTTTATTTAATATTGGTATGTACGCATTTGATTGTTTTTGGATGTCTTCAATTGAATCGTGAAATTGAGTATTGAATCCGTTTTGTAGTACAACGGTTGGAGCGGGAGTTGTGGTGGGATAAGGCGTTGTGGTTGGATAAGGCGTTGTGGTGGGAT
>Ga0214923_10007418_pt1 | contig 11961 bp, 22 predicted proteins | sample LL1510_MetaG_FD_177993 | JGI IMG/M metagenome (GOLD analysis project Ga0214923, IMG submission 177993) | Freshwater microbial communities from Lake Lanier, Atlanta, Georgia, United States - LL-1510 | ecosystem: Environmental > Aquatic > Freshwater > Lake | place: USA: Georgia | collected... | reverse complement strand
AGAGATTGATAAATAGTTATTGAGCTGGACATAGTAGAATCCTTTATAAAAGTGTTATTGTCTAGAGCCGGTGGCTGTTGTCGCAGCGCGATCGGCACTCTTTATTTATAATACGATAACCCTTCAGTGCGCTCGGGTTCTTGACAAGGCTATCATTTGAACATATAATTATGATATGGTAAAGGAGCAGCAATGCAGTGGAATTTAGAGGGTAAGCATATTAGCGCATGGTATCCCTTCGGAGGGTACGATGTCGAGGGTTACGTGGAGAGTAGCAGAGTCAAGTATGGTGGTGGTGTCCAGCATACGTTGGTGCTAGACAAGCTACTGCACATGCCCTGGCGTCATGAGCCAGCTGATCGTTTGCTTATAAACCATGAGCATGTCAATGCCGTGAGAGACCGAAGACCCGTAGAGGACAGAGACATGGGTGACGTATTTCTTAATGAGGCTTATGAGGACTAGTATGAGTATGTGGTACACCGAGAATCAGAACAACTTAGAGCTAGTGCTCAAGAAGTTCAATCAAGCAGTAGAGAAGCGCTTCGAGGAGCATGGGGGCGGCAGTAGCTACGAAGTCGGCTATTTGCACAGCACTCTCATTCATTACATCAAGTACCTGCCCAAAACCAAGCAGAAAGAGCTGATTCGAGACTTTGTGGATGCTGCCAAAAAGCAAGAGCAGCGCATGATGGGGCTAGCATGACCTTCACCCCCGACAAATACAGAGCATTCAAGATGGCCAATACGTTTCTGGGCAAAGCAGAAGACTACGCCATCGTCTGGGATGACCAAGAGGAGTTCAAGCGTCTGTATCGGGACTATCGAGAGCACTACGGTGTCTTAGAGGCCACGCGGAATACGCTACAGCTACTGTACGGGGCCGAGCTAGCCGACAAGCTGCTCAAACACTGCAGTAACCCTTCACTTGACTCGGGTACCTAATGGTGTTAATATATGGGTATGGTAAATAAAGAGGAAACGAAATGAGAGCAAGCTTAAGACAGTCCATCGATCGCGAAGTGCAGGCTAGCAAAGAGATTAGCGTCGCTGTGCAGACTGCGCGGGAAAACGGCGTCACTGATGCTCAGATCATAAGGTATCTGGTCGCTATGCTTGGCCGAGCAGAGGCTGAGATGGGACCCAAGAAGTTTCAGGAATTCCACCCCTTCAATGTAAAGTTCCTAGGCAAAATGAAGCCGTTAGGGGATTTTGTATGAGACAAGAATTTCCCTGGGACGCATTGATTGGATTTGTATGTAGCATAGGCCTAGTAGTACTATGCACGCTTTTGGTAGTAGGTACTCTATAAAGCCTTGGAGTAGACTCGATAGCAGTTGGAGTAGACTCGATAGAAGTTGGAGTAGACTCGATAGAAGTTGGAGTAGACTCGATAGAAGCGACTAAGTTTTTGACTATAGTTTCCAAATCGAGTCTCATCCCTATAAACCCGGTTTATTACGCAACCGGAGTTTTAGCCATACATCGTTACTATTCTATTCAATATAACTATTCTATCTAATAACACTTAACCATACATCGTTACCATTCTATCTAATAACACTTATCCATACATCGTTACTATTCTATTCAATATAACTATTCTATATAATAACACTTAGCCATACATCGTTACTATTCTATTCAATATAACTATTCTATTCAATATAACTATTCTATCTAATAACACTTATCCATATATAGAACACATAACGTTTCTTATTTCATGATTTCATAAAAAATCTTACTGAGAAAAAATCACATGAAAACCGATTCTATGAAGAATAATGATTACTTTATTCTCTCTCCGAGATACAATAAATCTATCGAGGAAGTATTGTATTTTACCAACAATCTATTTCCCAATGCTGAAATTGTAATTACTATTGGATGGAGATGGGGTGCTGTCTTTGTCGACAATGAATACAAACAAAGATGTTTTGAATTAAAAGAGAACGAGAACTACGTTGATCTATATGATGAATTCGATGCTGAACTTGATTATCTTGATGATGGTTGGTATACTGATATTGAGTTTATCGGAGACTTGTCCGAAGAGCAAAAGCTTGCCATTACTGATCTTTGGCATGAGAATTCTTATGCCGGATTGGAGAATGAACAATGGTTTCAGACGAATGCTGAGCTTTGGATTACTGGTCCATTTGAGATTAATGATACCGATCATGCTTGAAAGAGCTGAAAAAAACGTTGCTTGAGAAACAAATGAATCAGTTTTATTCCATCGATGCCTTGACCAATCCCAATGAGGGAGCTACGATTGTCAAATTCAGTAATGCTTTTGATAAAAACGAGTGTTTGATGGTAGAGACACTTGAGGCATTTTTGGATATCAACAATGCCGGAGTTAATGTTAACAATGATGCCAAGTCGCAGACCAGACGATCGAGAGTTGGTTGGATACCATACGAAAAAAATATTGATTGGTTATTCGAGAAATTAAAGATTTATGCTCGAAAAGCAAACAATGAGATATTTCGATTTAAAATAGATGGAATACATGAACCACTGCAGTACACCATCTATGAAAGTAACAATCAGGGATTCTACAATTGGCACATGGATATTGGTGTCTACAATGAAATGACCGTGACTCGCAAGATGTCCATGTCCATGATCATCAATGATACGTCTGAATACGAGGGCGGTGATCTGGAGATTTGGGGTGCTTCTGGAGTTGTCTCGGCACCGAGAGAACAGGGTACATTGTGTTTCTTTCCATCTTTTTTGTTGCATCGTGTCACGCCAGTTACCAGAGGAACTCGAAAATCATTGGTTGTATGGTTCGGGGGACCAAACTGGGAATAAGTATGATTCTGTGCTTGACATTCATTACAGTGCCATATATAATAATGATATGATAAGAAAGGAACAAAATGCTTAAAAAATCTATCATAACTGCCTTCGTTTTCACCGCGTCTCTGGTATCTACCTCGGCAATTGCCCATGGTCCACATCATTATTCACAGCATCACAATAATTGGATTGGTCCCGCCATTGCGAGTAGTATTGTGACCTATGCTCTGACGCGACCGCACGTCGTAATAGGGCAACCCACCGTGATTCAACAACCCGCCGTGATTCAGCAATCTCATGTATCCATTCAGCAAGGCAATTGTCTAATCAATGTTTACAATCCTTATATGCAACGATATGAAAATGTCGTGGTGACTTGCAATCAACCATTGGTTCAACCCATTATACAATAATATTAATATAAAGTTATATCATGACTAAAATTGAGACACAAACTACATGGAATCCTGAGTCCGACTACAACAGCTGGAGTGATGAGAACAAAGAAATATTTAGACAATGGCTTCGTGAGTTGTTGTCGAAAATGGTGGTGAGCTTGACTTTCGTCAAAAAAGATGGTACAATTAGAAAAATGCAGGCAACAACGCAGGAAGATCTGACTGCCCCCACACTTGGTATAGGCAGAAAGGAAAACGACAGCGTTGTTGCCGTGACCGATGTCGATATTAATGAATGGCGATCTATTAGATTTGATTCAATTAAAGAAATTAAATTTAATTTGGAGTAATCATGGCAAGAGTTGAAAAGGTAGCAAATCCCAAGACCGCCGTTGTCGGTACTGAACCAGACTCAAGCTTGATTGTTGCCGGCACCGAAGGATACACTGTTAAATTCATAAGTGCAATGAATTGGTATTCCATTGATGGTAATAAAGCAGATGCTCGAAAATACCTCAGAGAATATATCAAAAACAATCGTGCTACTGATCTTAAAGATTTCGATAAGATAAAGGATGTCGAGATTCGTACGACATATGGTTGGATTGCTAGAATTTTATCGAGAGGTGCTAAGCTTAGCGATTTTCATGCAGAAAGCTTTAATACCTACATTACAAATATTCTTAAATCTGCAAAAGCTTCTGCAGTACAGAAAACTGTTATAGATTTTAATAAATCTTCAATACAAGACGCTATGAATGAAAAGATTTCTGCATACATTGGCACCTTGGAGAGTGTCTATGATGACTATATCACAACGGGAACTGAGTTTTCTCTTGAATCAGATATGAAAGCAAAAGAAATTCCTCAAGCATACGTTGCAAGAATTGAGGAATGGGCAAAGAAAAAATTACTTGAATGGATTGAAATTGCCGAGAGCAAGGATACTCAATTAAACGAAGCATTTTCACATTATAGTAAAACAAGTAAGAAGAATGTTGCAAAGTTTTTCGCTTCTATGGTTCAAGATTGCGAAAAATATGGTGCATTCAAGAAGGCAAATCGTAAACCTCGCACTGTCAAGCAGAAAACACCTGCTCAGCAAATAAAGAATCTGCGTTTCAAGATCAAGGATGACGACCTTGGTTATTCATCTATTCATCCCACCGAAATTGTAGGCTCTCAGAGTGTTTGGTTGTTCAATACAAAGACCAGAAAGCTAATTAATTATCGTACAGATTCGGCGCAAGGTTTGCAAATAAAGGGATCTTCATTACAAAACTATGATCCTGAGATTTCAGAACAAAAAACCCTAAGAAAACCAGCAGATCAACTCAAGAGTTTGATGTCTGCAGGTAAAGTGCAGCTCAGAAAATTCATGGATACCATTAATTCCAAGAAACAACAAGTAAATGGTCGTGTCAATGGTGAAATCATTATTCTCAAGGCGATAAAATGATAGTTATTGACTACAATCAGACGGCAATTTCCAATTTTATGGCGGAAATTGGTAGTAGAACTGATATTGAGATCAATACTGGGCTTTTGCGTCATATGATTATCAATTCTTTACGTGGTTACAAACAAAAATTTGGAAAAACATATGGCAATTTGGTAATTGCATGTGATTCTCGTAATTATTGGCGCAGAGATGTCTTTCCTTTATACAAGGCCGGTAGAAAAAAGGCAAGAGAGGAGTCAGGTTACGATTGGAAAGCAATATTTGAGACTCTTAGCATGATTCGAGATGAACTTGACCAATTTTTTCCTTATAAAGTAATTAATGTCGATGGAACTGAGGCAGATGATGTCATTGCTATTTTGGCAGAGTGGTCTCAGACAAACGATTTAATGAATACATCACCATTTGCAGACGGTGATCCGAAACCCTTTTTAGTTGTATCCGGCGATCATGATTTTATACAATTGCAAAGGTATAAAAATGTCAAACAATTTTCGCCAATTCAAAAAAAATATGTTAGTGCAAATACAACGGCGGAGAGATATGTACTGGAGCATACTATCAGGGGCGACAAAGGTGACGGAATCCCAAATGTATTGTCCCCAGACGATTGTCTCGTCTCAGGAGAAAGACAAAAACCAATCTCATCTAAAAAACTAGAAGAGTGGTTAACCGATCCAGCCACAATGCCCAATGACAATGTTTTTTTACAAAGATTCAAGCGTAATAAGATGTTAGTTGATTTTACTCAGATTCCAAATAATGTTAGAGAAGCTGTTATAAATACTTTCGTATTAACTCCTGATAAAAACAAAAGTAAACTTCTAAATTATTTCATTGAAAACAAGATGAAAAATATGTTGGAAGTAATTGAGGAATTTTAATGAAAACATCAGTACCCCAAATATTAGAAGAAGTAGAAAAGCAAAAGAATAGAGAAGCCAAAATACGCGTTTTGCGTTCATACGATTCAGTTGTTCTTAAGGGTATACTTAGATTAAATTATGATCCCAGTATGGTGATGGATTTGCCCCCAGGAGAACCTCCTTTTAGGAAGAATATCGATATCCCCGAAGGTTACTCGGAATCTAATCTGTATGTAGAATTTAGACGATTTTATATTTGGTTGGATCCAACAAAAAACATTAATAAAATTAGAAAAGAATCTTTATTCATTCAAATGCTAGAAGGTATGCATTGGAGAGAATCTGAGCTGGTATGCTTGGCTAAAGATAGAAAAATAGATTCTAAATACAAATCTATATCATATGATCTTGTGTATGACGCATTTCCTGGACTCTTACCAACCAAAATAGTAGAAGAAAAAAAATTAAAAAAAGTCAAAGTCCCTTTGAAAGAATAAAGAATTTTTTCTTTAAACCCAAAAGGGACATACCCGCCGAATCTGTACAACAGTGGTCAGTTGATCCTAATATTCCAAAAGATCCAATTTATGATTCCAGAACAGTAAATTATTGGAAATATAGATCATTTGACAGATGAAACTAAATATATTATAATATAATTTTATTGAAGGACTAATTATGTCATTAGTAGGCCCCTGGTTAAATAATATTAGTAGTGGTAAAGCAAAACAAAAGTATGCTTCTGCTGAAGCAAAGAAACGTGATCTTGAACTAAAAGCAGAATGGGAAAAGAAAATGACTGAGATCAACAAGACAAAGAAACATGTCTTGCCTCGAAAGCTTGCCCAATCTTTGTCCAAACTAGGTCCTCCTCCGGGGAGAGAAACTAAGTTTTTGCCTAGTCGTGACTCTGGTTTAGGCATAGCTGCTAAAAAAGATAATCCTGTTTATACTGGTGATAAAGTTCTTGGTGTATCTATTGTACATAAGTCTTGCCTGCAACCAGTTTTTAGTGAAACCGAAGCAAAAGATTTTGCATCGATGAGGAGATAATATTATGGCAGTACCCAGTAGTCCAGCAGATCGTAAGGCGATTCTAGATTGTATGAAAGAAATCAGTGCGTCCATGACAAGAATGGATGCTGAACGAGATTTTATTCGTGAAGCCATTAAGAATATATGCGATGAACAAAATCTAAGTAAAAAGACTTTTCGTAAAATGGCAAAAACATATCATAAACAAAACTTCAACACTGAAGTCGAGGAACATGAAGAGTTTGAAACTTTATATGAAACTATTACCAACACTATCACAATGAGTAAAGTTATATGAACGATAAAGAAATTACATTTGAACATTATGATAGAAAAAAAAATGAGTATATCAAGATGAACATAAAGAGTACTGAAACAAATCTTTATGAAATAAAGGAAAAATTTAATAATTTTTTAAAAGCCTGTGGTTACACTACGATTGCAGCTAGTGCTATTCCTGCACCCAATGTTCAGCCTCATAGTACAAGTATACTGAGTTTATCCTCAAATCAACTTACAACTATTACACCTCTCACCATTCAAAGTATAAGTAGTATGGACGGATTTTTGCCGTATAACCCAGAAATTAATATTAGTATTGATGATTCTAATTTTAGTTTAAGCAATGCTGCTGGACAGCCCACACTGAATTTATCATGAGAACAGTTTATATTTTAGAAGCATTCTGGCGAGATACCATTGGTAGATCCAGAAAACAATACATTGTGGGTGTCTACGAAAATCTTGAGAATTTGGAAAAGGCAAAACAAAAGATATTGGATATTCCTCATCATTACACATCAGTAACTTTTGGTATTAATGCGATAGATCAAATTTGTTATGCTTAAATTTTAAGCATAATTAGTAACACTTCGGTTGACACGAATATCTTTTTATTATATACTAATAAAATAATGGAGAAAGACATGAAAACCGAAAAACGACGCAATCCTGTAGCAAAAGATCTTCGTACTCCGAAGTATCGCCCTCGTGTTGAAGAGAATAAGATCCTCTACAAGCGCAAATTTAAAAATGATCGTCAAGCAAATGTTATTTATTCTTGATAGGTGTTGTGATGAGCGTATTTAAAATTTTAGAGTCTCTTGCCGCAGATAATTCACGTCTGGCAAAGGAAGCAATTCTTCGACAGAATGCTAATAATGAAGTACTTAAAAATGTATTTCGTTTAGCATATGATCCCTTAATAAGTTATTACATTCGCAAAATTCCTAGTTACACGCCCAAAGTTTATATTCCTGTTCCTACTTTAACTTGGGCAATGGTTGAGCTTGAAAAAGAATTCGCCTCTCGTAAAAAGACAGGTAATGCGGCAATTGATCATTTGACATTTATATTGGAGTCTCTTCATGCGGAAGATGCCAGCGTTATTGAAAGAATTATCAAACAAGACCTTCGATGCGGAGTCGGGGAGCCAACCATTAATAAAATCTGGCCAGGACTCATTAAGACGTATCCCGTCATGCTGGCTTCTGGATTCGAACAGAAACTTGTCGACAAAATCGGATTCCCGTCCTATGTCCAACTCAAATTGGATGGTATGCGCTTTAACGCAATCGTCCGCGACGGCAAAGTAGAATTTAGGAGTCGTAATGGTAAGCAATTGGATATCGCTTCAGATTTATTTGGTGAAGCATTTGTTGGGTTGGCAGAGGTGTATGGGCTTGACTGCGTATTTGATGGTGAACTTCTTGTGGTTGATGGAGCTGGCAAACCGCTTGATCGCAAAACAGGCAATGGTATCTTAACCAAAGCAATTAAAGGTACCCAGTCTCAAAAAGAAGGAGATATGGTACGAGCAACACTATGGGATATGATTCCTATTGATGTATTTCTTCAAGGCAAATATACTGTTCCCTATAAGACTCGTTTTTCTAATTTAGTTAAAAATGTAAATAAATTCAAAAGACAAAAATCCACAGCACATTTAATTGATATTGTTTTTACGCAATCTGTCGAAGATCAATATACTGCCAATAAATTGTTTAATAAGTTTTTAGACGAAGGACAGGAAGGTATTATTCTTAAGTCAATGAATGGTATCTGGGAAGACAAACGTAGTAAGGATCAAGTTAAATTTAAAGCGGAACTTGAATGTGATCTGATGATTGTAGGTTGGGAACGAGGTACAGGCAAAAATAAAAATAGACTTGGTGCCTTGATCTGTGAATCTGCAGATGGTGCTATTCGAGTGAATGTGGGTTCGGGTTATTCCGATGAACAACGAAATATGTTTACAGTTGATTATACAGTAGGAAAAATTGCAACAGTTAAATATAATGCAAGAATTCAAGATAAGGGCGGTAATGTAGAAAGTTTATTCCTGCCGACGTTTATTGAATTACGAGAAGATAAAAATATTGCAGATAATAGTGAACAGATTAAATGATAAACGAACAAATTTCTAAAACAAAAAATATAGGTAATTCATTAACGCAATTCTTTCACATTACTGCATTATTTGTTATTGGTGCTGTTACTGTTTGGTCGGCATTTTATGCTGTTGTAGTAATGTTTTACCAAGATTATGCGACCATACAAGATATTCTTTTGTTATTCATTTATCTTGAAATAGGTGCCATGGTGGGCATTTATTTTAAGACAAATCACATGCCCGTTAGATTTTTAATTTACATTGGCATCACTGCTTTAACTCGGCATCTAATTGATTTGGTTGCAGATGGAAAAGAACACATGACGGAAATACTAGTGCTTGGTATTACGGTTTTAATTTTATCTTTTAGTGTTGTTCTTATTAGATATGCTAGCACAAAATTTCCCTCCGATAACAAAGAAGATTAATTCTTCTAAACTATAAATAATCGAGAGCAAGGACTCTCGATGACAGCGCAAATTTTACAATTTCCATGTAAACAACTACAAACAGGTTATAAAATTCCGCTTTATACGGATGATGAAATATTCATTACTATAATGGCGATAAATACCTTTTCAAATCTAAAAGAAAAGATAACAACTAGAAATTTATCTAAGTATGATCCTGTAATTATCATTAGATGCTTAACAGAAGCCAAAGAATCGGTTTTGTTTTCTAAAGAAACTAAACTTGTGATCAATACTATTCTTAAATCAATAGAAAAAGTAGAAATAAGATTATGAATATTTTTTATTTTTCCCCGGATCCTCAGTTGTGCGCAAAACTGCACAATGATAAACATGTAGTCAAGATGATTTTAGAATATGGACAACTTATGTCCACTGCCCATAGAGTGTTAGATGGTCAAGAATATTATGGAAAGACCATTAACAATAGAAATATTAAACGATGGTTATTGCCGGATGAACGAGAAAATATAATGTGGAAAGCTAGTCACATTAAGCATCCTTCGGGTATTTGGACCAGATCTTCCGACAATAATTATAAATGGTTGTATAGTCTTTGGTTTAATTTATTACAAGAATATACTTTTAGATACAAAAAGCGTCATTCTGCAGAAAGAATGATGCCCTATTTCTGGGTATGTCCTATTAATATTCCAAAAGGAGATTTTACTGAACCTACTCCTGCTATGCCAGAACAATACAAAGTTCCTGGAGATAGTGTCAGATCATATATAAATTATTACAACGGTGCCAAGCAGCATTTGGCTTCATGGAAATTGAGAGAAACTCCTGATTGGTTTAAATATGCCCAGTTATAGTTTTAAATGTAATGATTGCGAAGAAATTTTTAATGTACACTGTTCGATCGCCCAACGAACAGAGCAAGAGTGTACGAAATGTAAATCTAAAAATTACGAAGCACATCATCGAGGCGGCAACGCTTTAATAGACCCGGTTCGTCTTGGGGTCAGAACAATAGATGGTGGGTTTAGAGAAGTCTTGTCTAAGATTGCTGAAAATAATTACAGAAGCAACTTGGCAGACAAATTATCAAGACGATGACTGCAATCCTAACAATCATCTCCTGGGAGGGTAATAACTAACTGTTATTGCCCTCACTTACTTTTTACGAGGGCTTCATGGCAAAACATAAAAATAATTTACAGCTACACGATCATCAACCGCAATTTACAATTCACAACAATAAATTGAAAATTAGATTAGATGATCTTAATGTAGTTGAGCCATTGACAGAAAATCAAAGGAGAGTATTTGAATTATACGAAAACGCTAAAATCATGCTGTTACATGGTGTGGCTGGTACAGGGAAAACTTTCATCGCTTTATATCACGCACTAGAGGAGGTTTTAGATAAACAAAACACTTTTGAAAAAGTTGTAATAGTTAGATCAGCTGTCCCAAGCAGAGATATAGGTCATTTGCCTGGGGATGAAAAAGAAAAAACAGAAGTGTATACTGAACCATATGTAGATATTTGTAGAACATTATTTAATCGTCAAGATGCGTATCAAAGATTAATAGAACAAGGACATATACAATTTTTAATTACCTCTTTTGTGCGAGGTATTACTTTAGATGATTCCATTATCATTGTCGATGAATGCCAAAACATGACAGATATGGAACTCAATTCCATTATTACCAGAGTAGGAGATCGATCTAAAATTATTTTTTGTGGAGATTTTAGACAAACAGATTTATACAAGAAAACTGATTTATCCGGATTGAAAAAATTCATGGTGATTGCCGATATGATGCCCTCATTTAAAACTATAGAATTTGGAGTAGAAGATATAGTTAGATCACCATTAGTTAAAGAATATATTCTAGCTAGATTAGAATATGAATCTAGATACGGGGGAAATTAGATATAAATAAAGAGTCGGGAAACCGACTCTTTACTCGAGGGAATAATGTTATTAGTTACCGACAAAGCATTTAATCAAATTAAACAAGTCCAGATAGAAGAAAATGATTACTCTCCTTTGCGAGTATTCGTACAGGGCGGAGGATGCTCAGGGTTTTCTTATGGATTTACATTTGACGAAAACCAAGCAGATGATGATTTTGTTATGGAAAGAAATGGTATCAAAGTGCTAGTAGATGCTGCTTCCATGACATATTTAACTGGTGCAGAAATAGACTTTAAAAAAGATTTAACTTCGTCTCAATTCGTTATTAAAAATCCCAATGCAACCAATACTTGTGGTTGCGGTTCCTCTTTTTCGGCATAACATGGCTTACTCAGAAAAAGTTTTAGATCACTACGAAAATCCTCGTAATGTTGGTTCCTTCGCCAAGGAAGTAAAAAGAGTAGGTACAGGCATGGTTGGCGCACCTGCCTGCGGTGATGTTATGAAACTACAAATACAGGTGAATGACGATGGTATCATTACGGATGCTAAATTTAAAACATATGGATGTGGTTCAGCGATTGCGTCTAGTTCGCTCATTACGGAATGGGTCAAAGGTAAAACTCTCGAGCAAGCCGGCACTATTCGCA
>Ga0214923_10007417_pt1 | contig 11962 bp, 8 predicted proteins | sample LL1510_MetaG_FD_177993 | JGI IMG/M metagenome (GOLD analysis project Ga0214923, IMG submission 177993) | Freshwater microbial communities from Lake Lanier, Atlanta, Georgia, United States - LL-1510 | ecosystem: Environmental > Aquatic > Freshwater > Lake | place: USA: Georgia | collected 2015-10-15 | reverse complement strand
TGATATGATTCGTCGTCGGTCGCTATTGACAGATTCGGTCAAGATTTTTGTCCTCGATGAGGCTGACGAGATGTTATCGAAAGGGTTCAAGGAACAGATGTATGATATATTCAAGTATCTTAGTGACAACGTACAGGTTGCTCTATTTAGTGCAACCATGCCAGATGAAATCCTTACACTGAGTGGGAAGTTTATGCGCGATCCCGTGAAGATCGTTATGAAGACCGAGGAATTATCTCTCGAGTGTATCCAACAGTATTATATTGCATTGAATGACGACCAGTCGAAATATGAGACGTTGAAGGATCTTTTCTCGTTTCTACAAGTATCACAGTGTATCATTTATGTAAGTACCGTGAAACGCGTTGAGGATTTATATAACACCATGATTGCAGATGGTTTTCCCGTGTGTTGTATCCATAGTTCTATGGATAAGTCGGAGCGCGACAAGTCTCTTCAGAGTTTCCGTAAGGGGGCGTTTAGAGTCATGGTCTCGTCTGGTGTGACCGCCAGAGGTATTGACGTGCAACAGGTCAGTACAGTTATCAACTTCGACATGACGAGAAGTTATGAGACGTATCTTCATGCTATCGGTCGATCTGGTAGGTTTGGACGAAAGGGTCTTGCCATTAATTTCATTACCAAGATTGATATCGATTTTATGCGTAGATTAGAGAAGCACTATAATATCAAGATCGACGAACTGCCGTCTGATTTCGACAAGCTTATTTGATTGCGTTCTTATCAATACAATCTTTTATCTCAAAAATGTAAAATGTTCTCTATAAAATTACAGGACATTTTACACAGTAAACCAGTGGCTGCTAAAAAATCCGTTGTTATCCATGATGGGTTCAAATTGCCTATCAATTATCTAGACCCAAAATTCATTCATTCGTTGTCGCATCAGGTTGCGTCTGATTTAGAGTTATCTGGATCTGATCTGAGCGGAAATATGTATTCGCATATACTAGCTCCCAAACATAAATTTGCATCCAATATTGAGGCCGAATGGTCGAAACAATATACGACGAGCATACCATTCCTACAAGATACACAACACGTGTTAAAGACTATACCTCGTTATTTAGAACATACCCGACAAAATACAGTGGATTGCAACAAGGTTATGGAGATATGGAATGACACCAAGAATGATGAGCGATTTCTGGAGAAATATTCGTACATTGAATGGGAATCCTTCAAATATCTCAATGAATCTCCCTTGTTTCTACAGACCATTTCCGTAATCAATATGTCGTCACCCATTCTGAGTTTTATTATACCGGTAATCTTTTTCATATTCCCATTCATATTGTTAAAACTACAAGGCGTCCCGATTACGTTCTCTACTTATATAATTGTACTGAAGGATGTTGCCAGGCATCACTTCATCGGGAATGTATTACATAGCATACAGACGATCAGTTGGGAAAAACTCGTGTATCTATTTATGACAGCCGGGCTTTATGTCTTACAGATCTATCAGAACTATAATCTATGTATCCGTTTCTATAAAAATGTGAATCGAATGAACTCTCATTTGTGCGATTTGCATAATTTTGTGGATGCTTCTATTTCGAATATGGAAACATTTGTATCTGAAGCGCATTCTTTACCTACATACCGTGAGTTTTGTAATGTATGCAAAACAAAGTGTGCCATATTGCGCGATTTTAAGGAAGAACTCGTACAAGTTCAACCATTCAAGGCTGGGTTCTCCAAGATATCGGAGATTGGATACATGTTGAAATGCTTCTATCGCATGCATGCCAATTCGGAATACGAAGATGCCATCCGATATTCGATCGGATTTGAAGGTTATATTAACAATATGACCGGTATTTCCAATAATATTATAGCCGGACATCTATCATTTGCTACATTCGTACCCGATGGTAAGACGTGTAAATTCACACAGCAATACTATCCCGCATACGTCAGCGGACCTCATGTAAGCAACAACTGTGATTTGTCGAAGAATATTGTTATCACCGGACCCAATGCATCGGGCAAGACGACGATATTAAAAACGACTACGCTGAATGTAATATTCACCCAACAATTTGGGGTTGGATTTTATTCGGGATGTTCTCTTACTCCCTATACACACATACATTCCTATTTGAATATACCCGATACATCTGGTCGCGACAGTCTATTCCAAGCCGAATCTCGGAGATGTAAGGAGATCATCGATATCATCAATACTACAGAGAACTCGAATGCTCGCCACTTCTGTATATACGACGAGTTATATTCTGGAACGAACCCGTCGGAAGCGGTTAAGTCCGCGCATGCATTCCTTTCATATTTGTGTAATAGGGAGAACGTGGACTTTATGCTTACCACACATTATGTGTCCCTATGTAAGAAGTTGCGTGAGTCGGAGAGTACCCAAACCTCGCCGCGTATAGCAAATTACAAGATGGATGTAGATATGACGAATGGCATTCAATATACGTACAAGATGAAGAAGGGTATTTCAAAGGTAAAGGGTGGAATATTGATTTTAGAGGAAATGAAATATCCCGTCGAGATACTGAATATGATACGGGATTTCTAATTTAACACGTTACATATATAAATGTTATTATAGTATAATATAATAACATGGTGAAATCCAGTATCAATCCGAAAATAGAATACGAAGAAACAACGGAGATCGAACCAGATGATTTGAAATACGAATCGTTCCCCTATAGCATCATTTTCGATTCCATTGATCCGGATAACCCCATACAAGTCGTATTCGGTCAACTGAAAACCTCCTATGAGAACGATGGTGTATCCTATTTTCCTATGTATTTTTTAAATAACAAAAATATCGCCAGCAAAATCGGTGTTCTCGAAATCGAGAAACTTAAGAAATTAGATATATTTGAAGGTGGAGATGGCGGTGAGATTATTCCAGATGTGAAGAATATAGTTTTGTATAGCTTCGCGAATAAAGGGTATTTGGATTCATTAGATGTGAGCGAGGAATCCGATGATGAGGATAATAATGAGATTATTGTCGAATCCGACGAATCTGATGACGGACTATTTAGTGTACGAACGTCCAAAGTTCCAGTCGATCGGAAATCGATATTTACAGTTGATATCCATAAAAAGCAAGTTCCCACTTTGCCCGAGGAAACAAAGGAGGATGCGAGAATAATACGAAAATCGTATAATATGGCGCCGAGCGATGATTGGATAGTGAAATTTATGAAGAATAAAAACTACAAGATCCATGAAGCAGATGATTGTTTATTCAGTGTTATATTTAATGCATTCAATGAGATTGGGGAGAACATTACATGTGAGAAAGTACGATCCTTACTCGCCGATGAACTGAGCGATGAAATGTTCCAAGACAGGAGGAAGGCGTATTTAGATTATGTGGATATACTCACGGAAAACGGCAAGATTATTGTCGGCGGCAAGAAGTCGATGGATATACTTAAAAAACGCGTCAAGTCAGCGGAAGTATCGACTGAAGAACGTCGGCGTATCGTTGAAGAAGCCAAGAAACTGAAACAAACCATCGATGATCGGACAGCGATGAATCGTGACCTCGAATTGTTTGTCAAGCACAATATGCATAAGAATTTTTCAGAAATGCGCGACGTGAATAGTTTCGGACAATATCAGGATTTCGTTAAATCCACGAAACACTCAGTCGAAGAATCTGACATTACCTTACTGGAACACCTATTGAGCGTGAAATTCATAATACTATCCGAAGACGCGTATAAAGACTATTCGATGGATAGTGTTCTCGAGTGTGGCAAGGACTCGGATGTCAGGTTCTCTCCTAATTTCTATATTCTGGTTTCGCGATCCAAACACAAGTTTAGTCTCGTGACGTATAAAGAAAAGAAACTCCTTACGTTTCGCGAAATACCATATGACATAAAAATGCTGGTAATGAATAAGTGTATGGAAATGAATGCGGGTAATTATAATTATATACAAGATTTCCGAAATCTCAAATCGCGTATGGGTATACCTCTCGATGATGTGGAAGAGAATGCAATCAACAGTGGCGTGGAACATGATCCTCGTATAGTATTTGTATTTGACTCTGGGTCTCAAGATAAAGCACCGCCGGGATGTGCTTGTGGAGAACGTATACCTATGGAAAAAATTACACAGTATATACAGCTCGCAAAAGTACCCAATTGGCGTAAGAAGTTAGATGATACGTGGGCGGAAGCACCATTCGTTTTAGACGGACATAAATGGGCGTCCATAGAGAACCAATATCAAGGTGCCAAATATAGAAATAGTTATCCTGAATTCTCGGCGCAATTCAGTTCGGATAGTAATTCACAGTTCTCCAAAGACCCGTTTTTAGCGAAGCTTGTAGGCGGAAAAGGCAAACACCCATTGAAACCACCGCATGTGAAACATGTGGATAAGGATTTCTACGGAGAACGCAGTGTCAAAGAAAAACATAACGGACTCATTGCGAAATTCGAACAGAATTTGGATTTGGGTGCAATGCTACTTGCCACAAGACCGGCTACATTAATGCAATTTGTCCGTGGAAAAAAACCAGAGATCCGATACGATTTAATGATGGTCCGCGATTATTTGGCGAGCAAAAATATGCGATAATAGTATAGATGAAATATACAAAGGAATCGGAAACACTCCAGTCGTTTGTCGATTCGACATTTACACATATACCAATAGAGCACTTGTCTGCGTCTTCGCAACACGAGTTGGGATCCATATATAAATTAATGCACCATGCGAATGAATCGTTTAAGACGTTGTCTCTTTATAAAAACGACCACGATAACCGAGACACATCATATATACCAGATCCAATTAAACCTCATGTTGCCCGATGTACGCACACACAAAGCGTGAAGTTTAAAGTAAAGCATAGGTCTATTTATTTGTCGATCAGTGCACCTCACCACATATCTAAATTCGGGCAATACGTCAAACGTGTGTATATGTGGTTTTTCATTGCCAGTCATTATGCCTGTCGTAAATGCTCGAACACTATACATATCGATATTTATCTGACAGATCACGTCAAATTACTCCCATCAATCGGTCACGTGATAGGTCGCACGAATGTGAATACCGCATTCACAACGTCGTGTTCCGCGTCGACGAATATATGTATATTTCGAGAACAGGAATGGTTCAAGGTTCTCTTACACGAATCGTTTCATAATATGGGTTTGGATTTCTCCGAAATGGAAACTACATTATCCGACCGACATATTGAAAGTATGTTTAAAATTAATGCGGATATACGTCTATTCGAGACTTACTGTGAGACGTGGGCCGAGATAATACACACGCAATTTCTCGCGTTTTTTTCTACAAGAATCAAGGACCGATATGATATAATGATGGGAAAATTAGATAAGATGTTAGAAATGGAAGCTAGGTTCTCTATGTTCCAGTGTGCTAAAGTGCTCGACCACAACAATATGGTGTATACTGATTTGTTTCAGGAGAGCAAACGACGCCATTATCGTGAAGATACACATGTTCTCTCGTATTATATTATAAAATCATTGTTACTGTACAATAAGAATCACTTTATCGAATGGTGTTCTACGAATAATAAGGTTCTCTTGGACTTTAATAAAACCAATCGCGGTATAACTGGGTTTTGTAATATGATTCGATCATTGTATATGGATCCGGTTTATATCGATGCAATGAAAACAATTGAGCCGTGGTTTATATACAACAAGATGTCGAATGCATTACCGCGTAAAACACTCCGCATGACCGTATTTGAATTAGAAAATTGATTGTTGATTTCTGTGTTTGAATGATATGTATAAATCACTCAAACAAAATATGGGTATACCGAATCTAAACAAATATCTCCTTGATAACTGTTCTTCTCAGTCGATCAGTAAGAAGCATCTTAGCAGTTTTGCTGGGAGGAAGGTGGTAATTGACACGAGCATTTACCTCTATAAGTTCTCTGGTTCTAACGCGCTGGTAGAGAACATGTACACGCTCATTACCATTTTCCGATACTATAAGATGGTGCCTATCTTCGTATTCGACGGTAAGCCACCCGATGAGAAACTGGATATGTTAAAGCAGCGGAATTTACTCAAGAAAGTTGCTGAATCCAAGTATAATGATTTGAAACAGAAGCTGGAGGGAGAACCAGAGGATAAGAATGAAATTGTAGTAGAAATGGAGAAGCTCAAGAAACAGTTTATTCGCATCAAGAAGGAGTCAATTGACGCCGTAAAATCTCTGATGGATGCATGTGGCGTCCAGTATTGCGATGCACCAGGCGAGGCAGATCAATTGTGTGCGAAGATGGTGATTTCCAAGCAGGCATGGGCGTGTTTGAGCGATGACATGGATATGTTCGCATATGGATGTACTCGCGTTATGCGTCATATGAGCCTATTGAACCATACGGTAATATTTTATAACACCAACGGTATTTTGAGAGAACTGAAGATCCATATGCGGGATTTCCGTGAGATCATGATTTTGTCGGGTACAGATTACAACACGGGTGTTTCCGGGGATTTGCGAAAGACGATGAATCATTATGATCGGTTTCGAACCGCAGACCCGGATTCCGACCGCCCATTTCATGATTGGCTATGTGAGAACACGAACTGTAAGGTTGACGGCGATTCGTTCATGCGTGTTTATGAAATGTTTCGCATCACGGACAATAGTACGGTTGCGCTGAATTCCTCATGCATGGATACAGGAAGAATGAAGGAGCTATTGAAGCCGTATGGTTTCATATTCGTTTAGTAGGATATAGTATATTTATTTTTTATCGATGTATACTATATGAGTGGGCCTTCTAAGTATTCTGGAGTACAATCCGATCATACATCAGCACCTATAGGATCGGGGGGATATAAAACGGTATCTGGAGCAGATTACTCTAGCAATGCGAATGAGAATGGTTTTGTATTTTCCGAATTACCTGCGGGTGCGAGCCGAAACCCGCCAGACTATGCTATAATCTCGTATAGCAAAGAGTATGACGCAAATCGATTGTTAGCAGAAATTGAACTACAAGAGAAATTTGCACCTCACCTTGCACCGATAACATTCGCAGTAGAAATAAGTTTTGGTGGAAAAAAATACAAAACCGTATATGGTTTCGATGCTATCAAAACCGAATTGGAAGATCTAAATTTATTTGATGCGACTGAACGGATAAGAACCACTTATGAATCACTTATAAAACCTTACTACCCTGGAACATCTCCCGACGTAGGTGAGAAAGAGAAGAAAGAACTTAATCGTTTAACTGCTATAAAAACTGATCTTGAAGGTCAACTAGTTGTGTTATCTACTTACGATTCATCAAAGGATAACCTTAACCAAATTGATTCAATTCAACGAGAATTACAAACAACAAACCAATTAATATCAAATTGGAAGGAATATTGGCGTGTACGTGAGAGAAGAGATACTATAGAAACAATAGGTTTTCGCGTTTTAATGCAGAGAATTGCATACAACAAAAATAACGGTCAGACTATACCAGTCTCACGTATTCTTGATTACGATACACTAAATGCACTACTTAATGCTATATTAGATAAAGGATATGTATTACGTGATATAAAACCAGATAACTTGTGTCTTCTGGTGAATGATAAGGGGGAGTTGAACTTGGGTGCTTTGGATTATGATGTTAAATATGTAAAACAACGTGAGTATTATAAAGTAGAAGGAGACGACAGACGTACTATAGGCAAAATGTTTATGGCATTGATGGTTTGTGTAGTTGGTATTCACAGAGATCCAAAATTTACGAATAGCACACGAGTTGATATATTAAGTAAGATGGGTATTATCCATGATGCTCTAAGACAAGATGTGAATATGGATGCATTACGTGATATATGTACTGTTCCCGAATTTCAAAGTCGAATAATGCACTATCTAGTTCCGGATGATAATGTATTTGAATATATTCGTCAAAAGGGAGAAGATGTGCGTCCGGGTTTGTTAGCAGATATTATTAAGAGTGATTATATAATTCCACTACTTACAGATCCAAATCCAGCTCCGATGAAAAGGAAAGGAGGCAAGTCCACTATGAAGCGCAAACGCAAACGTAAAGAAAAAAAGACACGTCGAAAACGATCACTTCACAACCATAACCTCGCGCGCTAAAGCATGGATCACTTTCGGATAGTAAACGCCGCGTTCACTTCCAGCTAGTGTATGTTTCTGTATGACTAAACATCTCTGAGAGAACTCGGAATCCGCATCTTTGTAATCTGGGTTCTCTTGTTTCCATTTCGCCAGCTTTCCCATACTCTGATAAGAGACCGCTTGGATTGCCTTCTGTAGTTTCGTATTATCTATTTCTTTAGTCCATTTATCATCATCTTTGATATACATGATTTCTCTCTTTAGATCCGTACAGTGAATCGGACGTTCGTTGACTCCGAGTTGTTTTAAGTTGTCTAAAAATATCTTGGAAATACCATTTACAAATCCTAATTGTGCGTTGTTCTCCAAATCTTGATAAGTAATCTCAATGTTTTTTAAAAAGTCCGAAAAGTTCATTGCGTTCTTGCACGTTTCGTTGAGAAAAACGTTGATATTGAATTTGTTGTTCGTTTGATTGTTGATTGTTACCGGTTTACAACACTCGAGAGTTTTATTGATGAGTTCATGAGTTTCCTTTTTATGTTCGCTCGCTTGATCCAGTATGAATTGTCTGAGTTCTTGGTTCTCTGTTATCAATTTATTGAGTATAGCATATACATCTGTATTGGTACCTTTCTCTTTCTCGATCGGAGGAGTTTCTGAGATCTCAGTTTTACATTTATTCTCATGGTACCACAGGCTATTTCTTGCGGAATATTCCTTTCCACAATTTTTACAGGTATATTGTTTTTCCAGACGATTCATTCTATTCGTTCTATCCAAGTGCTTGCGAGTTGCTAAATGTTTCGAAAAATTTGCAGGACAACTGCCAGTATACTCACATGATTTACAATATAATTCTTCCCTAACTTTCCCCAACATTTTTGTTCTAAATGTTATTATAAATTAGAACAAGATTTCTTTGGAAGCCGATTTTACGCAAAAATATTATGCTGTCATACGAATATTTTGCAATTATATTTCAAAGCATCATGCTGTAAATGTGAAAAACTGGTCGGGAGACTCTTTTGCAAAACCATTTTTGGACATTTATAAAATGTCCAAAAATTATTTCAACCTATTAATAATGCACGGCTCCCGAACAATTCCAACACTTATTGAAAATACTACTTAAAGAAGGGGGACGCAGTCCCCCTTAAACCCCCTCTTAATTTATCTCGTTCATTTCATGCTAGTGTATTGATTGTTAATGGATTTACAACATTCGAGTGTTTTATTGATGAGTTCATGAGTCTCCTTTTTATGTTCGACAGATTGATCCATTATGAACTGTCTGAGTTCCTGGTTCTCTGTTATCAATTTATTTACAATTGTATATATTGACATCTCGGGTGGTATGACGTCGCACTTTTTGCTGTGAGCCCAGTAACTATTGTACTTATCATATACCTTTTTGCATTTTTTACATACATACTGTGTCGGATCTTTAACGTCAGCGGTGCTGTGTTTTTTGGTGTAAATATGTTTTTCCCATAAAGACTTTTTATTACACATATAATCGCATTTCTCACATTTATATTCTGTTCTCGTGGATTCCGCAAAAACATCTAAAGTACTGTTTTTTATATGTTTAGCAGTCAATAAATGTCGATCCCAGTCGTTCTTCCTACAGCACGAAACGTCGCATAATTCGCACACTTCTCTGAATGTATTTGGTGTTTGCTTAGCAATATTTACTTTACTAACATTTTGTTTTACTTCAACCGCCTTTGTCTTTATATTTTCAACCTTTTCAACCTTTTCCACCTTATTATCACGTCTTGGTAAAGGTTCAACACTATTGAGTGTCGCACCTAATTGGATGAATAATTCCTGTTCTTTTTCGCGAGCTTCTGTAAGGTTCTTACAATCAAAATATCCGATGATTTTCATGGTCCAATTGGACCATCCACCGTGTTCTCGTATGGTGGTATATAATTTATTGGTATAATTTGGATCCGCTGATGATTTGCAATGAGCGTACTTGCGCTTTACAAAATCGGTAGTATGCCCGACATACACATCAGTAATATCCACCTCATTACATGAAATTTTGTATATTATAGTATTTCCGTAATCCAGAGACATATAAATATACATAAATTTATATTTATATATATTATACAAATACAATGTCTAGACCAGGGACGAAATTGATGTTATATATTTCAATACTTATTGTTTTTCCTACTTAAAGAAACGCCACTTTGGATCATTCCACTAATTTTAGTATATATATAGTATAATGATACGTAACGCGCAATTTCCAATATGTAGGCTTTGTAAGTATTTCATGCGTGATGTAGATTTATATTCATCCAGATGTTCCAAGTCAGGGCAACAGTGCAAGGTGTCAGGTGAGATCAAATATGATTACGCGGAATATAGTCGACGAAACGATAGTTTATGTGGTCCACAAGGGCGATATTTTGAACCAGCTAAGCCGAAATGATATAGATACATGTTATATATACAATATAACATGGAAGAGAACAAAGAACCCGTACCAGAGAAATCACCCCCCGAGCCAGTGAAACCGCCGCCAAAGAAAAAAATAAAATCACGCCACTTCAAAGTGACTCATATTATGTGAGCGAAACGCGCTTGACAAACCCACAATCTATGAATGCCTGATGACGACGTGATGCGATATCGTAACCTTCGTTTATCAAACCGTTTGTTTTTTCTGGTGTTACAATAGACATAAGATTTGTTATAGGTAATTTGTTACTGTAATCGATATGGCCTCGTCCGAATATTTTCACAAATAGCGTAGGTGATGTGGTTCTAGGCGTAAGATTGGTATAACATCCATCGAATGCATATTTGCCACGAACAATAGGAATATTACGGAATAATCCTGGTATATGAATTGTTCCGATAATCGCATCTATTAATTCTTCGTTATTAGCATATTCACTTATTATCTCTTCATATAAACCATAGAACCCAATACGACTTATTGTTATATGAAGACGACCACAACATACTTGGTAAGCATCATCTGGTAGATAATTTCGCCATACGTTCCGATGAAATTCATCAGAATCCAAAAACAAATACAACGGTCGATTCATCCAATAGTTGTAGCAAGTCTGCCAGTCACGATCAGACCATGCAGTCATTTTCCTCCCAAGTGTCAAAATAACACCCGCATACGCACCACCCGATACGCACAAAATATCGATATTGTCGGTCTCAAAATTATCCAATAAGTACTCAGCAACGCCGCCATAAAAATGATATCGGGCTCCACAACCGCTAAAACAAATTGCGGGGCGATTGCGAACAGGTGGCGAACACTTTCGTTTTTTTATAAAAAAATTATACATGTAGGCGGTAGCAAAAAACAAGACGACTCCCATTATATTATATATGTATAATATAATTTTATAAATTACGTTATCACGCCATATGCACCTTCATAGTTGTAATCCCGTCGGAGAATATATGTATATCGCATAATTTTTCTTCATCTTCGTAATAAATATCATTGCATTCCATCAATACCTCGGCATTGATCGCATAGCGCAACATATCTTCGGCATCACTCACATTATTTATCTTATCCGGTAATCCGGACGCAGGTTCCGGTTTCGTACCGTATTTCCGTTGGCCCGGTTGTAGACCGAGTCCATACGCAATGCGATCCAAGATCATCTCAATAAAACCGAATGCCTCCTCTTCCAATTCCGGCGGACCGCAATCGCCCTGACCGGCATTCACGCCATACTCGTTGAATGTTTCATTCACCAAATGCAGTAACCGCAGATCCGCACTCGGATTACACTCCGCGCTACTCATATAATGTGTTGACTGGTCCAATGTATTACTCAAATAC
>Ga0214923_10007416_pt1 | contig 11962 bp, 5 predicted proteins | sample LL1510_MetaG_FD_177993 | JGI IMG/M metagenome (GOLD analysis project Ga0214923, IMG submission 177993) | Freshwater microbial communities from Lake Lanier, Atlanta, Georgia, United States - LL-1510 | ecosystem: Environmental > Aquatic > Freshwater > Lake | place: USA: Georgia | collected 2015-10-15 | reverse complement strand
AATACCGGAAGGGAAATCACCCGTTAGACTTTTGATAATTAAACGCAGAGACCACGGTATTTTAAATTTTATAACGATATAATAAATGACAACGCAAAAATATAAAAACAAAAGATTCCTAAGGCCCTGGTGGACACGCTATATTGGTAATAAATTTTACACAAAATGTACAATCAAATGGTGTTCTAACAGAATTGCCCCCGTTTGATTTTCATGTGTGATACACTAGTAGAATGGAACAATATAGAAGGACAGAAACGCACCTTTTTACAAAAATGTTTTTCCCTGTTTTATTTTAAAAGGGACAACTCTTCTTGACTAAACGACGTATCATTGCTACGTATATCACTGTCATATACCTGATTATGCTTAACGTCAAATAAGGCATTCACATAATTAGCATCTTTATCTTGAACACATCCGCAAATTAAAGGTGTGCTGAAATAAATATTCAAAAGATCATCTTTACAATTAAATATATAGTTATCAATGGGATTAAAGATTCCATTTCCACCAATAGCCCCTATAGTTGTACAAAGTTTATCAGCACCTGCCTTTGTTAAAATATAAGAATATGCACAGAAATGAAAAAACCGACGACCTGCTCCACAAAAATTATTCGGTTTAATTTTAGCAAACAGACCATTTACAGGTTCAGTAACACCTGCTAAATATTTAGCATTACAGGGTAGAACCCCGCCTAAAAATATAACATCTGAATCATCTGGTATAAGGGGAATCATATTGGTCCATTTTTCAAGAAAATCACTATCCAAAACAGCATCGTCCTCAAAAATAAACACTTTTTCGCCAAGTTCACCGGACGCAATCTGTTGCCATATACGATAATGTGATAAGGCACATCCCATGACATTTTTTTTCCATCCAAAAGTGTTATGTCTAAATAAATTATAAATTTCAGATGTGAGTTCTAAAGAAACACCGTGAATAGCATCAAAACGGGAATATTTTCCCATTAAACATGGATTATTTTTTTCAAAAAGTTCCATTCTATCCTTACGATGGGCCAAATTAATTACACGAATAGCACCAACGCCAAATACAATTTCCCTAATTGTTCTTTTCAAATAGATTTTATATTTACTCCACCATTTTTGTATATCGCTACAAGCCCTTTTCAAAATCTCTTCATCTTTGCCCATACTATCTACAATACTCCAATCGGTTCCGGCACACCCAATATACAATGGCACACTTGGTCCTGCCAATATATTTGCGTAGGAGTTCTTTTGATCTAAACTAATAATAGGAATTGCGCCACACTCTAATGCCTCATAGAAACGAAAACACTCTACATTAAAAAAACCAGGCATACATGGAACAAGTTTTGTATCCAATAATAAATTAATATATGCCTCTTCTGGTAAATTAATAGTAGAATCCCACGTAGGTGTTCTATGTACCTTGCTTTTCAAATCCAGTTTTTCTAATTCACTTAATATTTCCTTTCGTAAAGGTCTATCCATTGCTCCAGCAAAGGACCATACATAAGGTCGTTCTGACATAGGTTTAATAATTTCATCTTTCTTATTATATTTATTATATCCCAATGGTATATGCATCACTTTATCTCTAATAACATCGGGTCTCCAATAATTACGAAAAACCTTTTTAATTGCCGGATTATCATATATGCGCACATCAGACCGGCACGTTTCATCGCTTAAATGTATCAGAAAAAATACCAAATCTGGATGCGCACTAATCCATTCATTAACAAAATTGTAATTTACAAAATACTGATAATATAAAATAACACTGGTTCCTTTTTCAAAATTCACAGTTTCAGTATTTTTATACCATGCGAATTTGCGTCCCAATAGTTCCTCAAGCCACGCCTGTTCGCAAATGTTCTTTGAATGGTCGTGAAAATAAATAAATGGAATAGTACTTTGTTCTAATGCCATTACTCTATTATATACCGGGATTTCCTTAGTTAGGAAACATAATTCCCTGAACCAGGTTTTTAAGATAATTTTTATATTCTGGCCACCATTTTTTCATATCGTCTGATAAAACCTCCATAAATTCAGGTTGTTCTGCCAATATATATATATTATGCCAAAAAACGTCAGCACATCCCAATAATGGTGTTTCCCCCATCCCATTTAAAATATTAGCATACGAATCTTTTTCGTCATAATGAATAATTGGAACGGCACCGGCTTCCAATGCTTCATAAAATCTGGAACACTCTGAATTATTGCTAGGTAAACAAGGTACAATTTTTGAATTAAGTAATATATTCACATAATCTTCTTCAGGTATTTTTTGAGTATCGGTCATGAGTATTTTACACCACAGACCACTTTTTCCAATGTTAATTAAAATAGACTTTCTTAAAGGCCTATTTACTGAACCAACAAAGGACCATGCTAAACCTCTTTCGTTTAAAGGTTTGATTTCCCTATTAATCTTGGTTTTATAACCAATAGGTAGATGAACAACTTTGGGTCCGACAACTTCAGGTCGCCAATAATTACGAAACACCTTTGTTAAAGCGGGATTATTATAAATATTGACACTCTTGGTACACATTCTATCATCTAAATGTAATAAAAATAAATTGTGTCCCGGATGCCCTTTAATCCAGTTTTCTATTACAGTGGGTTTCACAGATTGTCTATATAATAATATTATATTTGTCATACCTTCATAATTTATGGGTTCACCAGTTTTATACCATAAAAATTTACGCCCAAACAACTCTTCCAGCCACATTTTTTCCGGCATACTTTCACTTCCCAACCCATCAAAACATATAATGGGAATGTATGGCATTAGAATATCAGTGCTATTAAAAACTTCTTTATTCATCAGTTCGTCATTGGTCCCACGAATACTTTTTGATAAAACTGGAAAAACGGTAAAAATCTGAAGATACACATCAGTAAAATAACGAAGATAATTGTCCATGGATAAGGCAATGCCGATATGACCAATACAATCGCATAATTTTTTGGCTGTAGACCTAGATATTATATACGAATTTGTAGAAAAACCCTTATTCATATTATTTTTACCAAGTGGTAAAATGGATGACCCAACTATTGGAGTTACATTAGAAGGGCCAAACATAATAATATCGTAATCAGATGGTATTTCGCCAACAATTGTTGGCCATCTAAAAATAAAATTTTTATCAATAACAACATCGTCTTCAAGAATCAAAACGTTTTCTCCCAAATCGCCATTCACTATTTTTTGCCAAATTCTATAATGTGACAATCCATGTCCAATTATATTCTTACGCCAGTTGTGATGATTATTTCTAAATAGAAAAACAATTTCGTCTGTCATTTCCAAATTCGTTCCATAAATAGCATCAAAACGCTCATATTTCCCTTCTAAAAATGGATGATTTTTTGCAAAGGTTTCCATTTTATCAGGACGATGACTTAAATTAATAACCTGAATGGAATCAATAAAAGCGATTTTTTTGGCTTTTGCATCAGCAATCTCCTGATTATTAAAGCGCAATGTATTATTCATAATGTCACTATCGTATGCTTGAATATCGTTTGAATCGTAATTTCCATTTATATAATTAATATCTGTAAATTGCGTAGATTTAGATAAAAACGGGGTACTAAAATAAAGAGAGAATGTTCTTTCATCGTAATTTAACATATAATTATCTATTGGCATAGTTATTCCAGTATTGGAAATTTTATCACACAACTTCATTGCACCAGCCGTAGTTAAAATATATGAATAGGCGCAAAAATGACAATACCGCTTGGGCGAACCTCCAAATAGTGAGTTTTTAGCGATTTTAGCAAACGAATCATTTACAGGTTCGGTAACTTTTGGTAAAACCCAAATGTTTGTAGGCAATAATCCGCCTAAAAAAAGTAAATCTGAACCGGCTGGTATATGTTCAACCATTTTATTCCATTTTTCAATAAAATCAGCATTAAAATATACATCGTCTTCAAGAATAAGAACCCGTTCGCCTAATTGACCAGATGCTATTTTTTGCCAAAGTCTGTAATGAGATAAAGCACATCCCATTATGCTCTTTTTCCAACCAAACAAATTATTGCGAAATAAATACTGTATATCGGTTGTTAGATCCAAAGTTCTACCATTTATAGCATCAAATCTTTGATATAATCCTTTTAAATATGGATGATTCTTTTCAAATAGTTCCATTCTGTCCTTGCGATGTGCTAAATTTATAACATGAATAGAATCGAACCCTTCTAATTTTATAGGTTCGATCCCTTCTAATTTTGGAGATTCCATCTCTCTTATATTATTACTTAAGATTTAAATTTCCACAAACCAGTGCTTTCAAATAAATTTTATATCCTATCCACCAATTATGAATATCTTCACCTGTACTTTCTAAAACTGCGTTCTGTGTCCCCAAAATACTAATTACACTCCAATCTGTTCCGCCAATTGCCAATAAAGGTGGATTTACTGAACCGCCAAGGATATTTGTATATGATTGTTTTTCATCCAAACTCACAACTGGTATTGCGCCACATTCTAAAGCCTCATAAAATCGGTAGGTTTCTACATTGTAAAATCCGGGCATACACGGTACAATTTTAGAATCGGCCATCACGCTCATATATTCGTCCCCAGATAGATCATTAGCAGAACCCCATGTAGGTGTTTTATGAAGTCTATGAGCGTGATCATTTGATTCAAACGATGCCAGAATCTCATTGCGTAAAGGGCGGTCCATTGCGCCACTAAAAGACCATATGTATTTGCGTTCTGAAAATGGCTTACTTATTTCTCCAGCCAACTTTGACGATTTATTATAGCCAAGTGGTAAATGAACAACTTTGGGACTAAGAACATCAGGTCGCCAATAATTACGAAAGACCCGTTTTATAGAGGGATTTCCATATAACCGGGTATCTGATTTACACGACTCATCGCTCAAATGAAATAAAAACAAATTCAAATTGCCATGAGCATTTATCCATTCTTCAATAACAGATATATCGCTAGTATGTTGATAGTAGACAGCAACAACCGCACCAGGCATAAGTTGTATGATTTCCGAACAATGGATCCATAGAAATTTACGGTCGCTTAGTTCCTCAAGCCATTCTTGTTCCAAACAACTGGTATTTTGCCCTTTTTCAAAATAAACAACAGGCAATAAGCCAGATATGTCGGAACACACAAACCTTTCACTATTGTTCCAAATTTCAGTATCATATGTATCAATTCTATTAAAATTATTAAAATCCGCTTTTTTATATGCCTCATCCTTATCTTGAAAACATCCACACAATAACGGAACCGTAAAATACAAATTCAAAAGACTATTCATATGATTTACAATCATATGGTCGGCACTTGTAAATATTCCCTTTTCTTCAATCAAATTACACAATTTTTGCGCACCTTGTTGGCTGATTATATAAGAGTAAGTACAGAAATGAAACGAACTTGTTTTAATACGGGCAAAATACTCATTGACCTGTTCGCTGACCAGTGGCAACATATTTTTATTAGGTGGTAAAACGCCACCCAACATAAGTACATCTGTGTCTGCCGGTATAGAATCAACAATGTTATTCCATGTACTAGAGAATCCCTTTTCTAGAACTGCATCGTCTTCAAAAATAAGTGCTTTATACCCGGGGACCATTGTTGCGACCTTTTTCCATATATTATAGTGAGACAGCGCACAACCAATAACGCCCTTTTTCCATCCGAAATCGTTATTTCTAAAAAGCCAGACAGAATCCGAATTTAGTGTCATCTTTGTTCCATGTACAGCCTCCACCCGTAGGCATTTGTCTTTTAAAAACGGGTGATTGTCGTAAAATTGTTTTAATCTGTCACCACGATGAGCCAAATTAACCACTTGTATTGAATCTATACCGTCAAGTTCTTCGGATAGTGATTTTTTCCACATTCCCCTGTGTAAATAAAAAACCTTTCCTGAACTAATCGATTCACTTTGGCATATTTCACCCGTATATTTGGCAAATTCGCTGGGCTTCACTCCAGCCCTTATTCCAGCAATAGATAACACACTTTGATCTTGGCGGTGACCAAAGCATTCTCTTGAATAATGATGCCACTTCGGCCCACAAATCAGTTTTGCGTCTTTCCCATAATCAGCCACTTTAGAAAACATAGTTTTGAATTTACCGCCAACTTTGAATCCAACAACGGCAGAGGTATATTGAAATGCGTCACCCTCTGCCTTAGTCATTTCCAAAATTCTTACAAATTCTGGCTTACACCATGCACGCATTGTATGTTCAATATCACAAACAAAAATATCCTCTTTTTCAATACACGACCACACCTTTTCTAAATCCCCAACAATTTCAATACCGGCATCCAAATATAATACACTGACACCAGTTTTTAATACATCCTGTAATTGATTCCATAGCAAAGGCTTCCAGGCATAATGAGCAGGATTCCAAAAATCGGTAAAATCGGCAGGAAACCATTTTGTATCAAACTCATAAACAGATTTTGCTCCTGCTTTAATTAATTTTTCTTTTTGTTCTGAACTAATATGCCACACCCATACAAAGATGTCTACGTCGGCAGGTTTAGATTTAATCAATCGCACTGTAGAACTTACAAATTTCCCGTTACACGCAGTCACTATAATTCTTTTAACAGAATCATCTAAACTATCCATTTTAAATGGATATAATTCATCTTTAATAAGCGGTTTAACTAAATTGGAACAACGACGGGCGAATTTCAGAATCTGTTCCTTCCATAAAGCAAGTTTGTCCTCTTTTAGCAATGGCGTATTGGCAATAAATGACCATTCGGAATCATTAGAGTCCAAATTCACTATACGATTTAACAAATCCTCTTCAGAAGAATAATCGGCAACATTTATAAAGGACCCTTTTTCAAATTCCAAATTAATAGAAGGATCGCCCCAATAAATAGGAACACAACCCGCCAATTTTGCGTGTAGTAATTTTTCAGTAACGTATCCAGGCGAACGGCTGTTTTCTCCAACAATTACAAATTTATAATTTTCATAGGCCTTGATTTTTGCTTGTTGTCCTCCAGACCCACCTGGACCGGATTCCAACCATTCTATATTGTTAAATACCATACCGGCACTATCAACTTGCTTATATCTGGACAACACATTAAACAAAGTGTTTCTTTCAGGACACATTGGCCTAGAAGCGACAAATATACAAAATTTAGTTTTCTTTTCTGTTTTTTTCCGAAACAGCAATTTGGGGTTAAATGGAAAAGGGTTCTTTGCAATTGTTTCATTTAGACCAAATAAATTTAATTCCAATAGCCAATTCGGTATTCGTACATAATTTTCATCCTTGTTATATTCAAATCCTACGTTTATCCTAACATCATCTCTGACAATAGGCGGTAAATTTTCACCCGTGTAATAAATTTTGGGGATGAATTTAAATTTCTCATGGTCTTTTCCAAAAGGCCCAAAAATTACTAAATTTGGATGTAATAGTTCCTTAATAAATTTAACACCTGCAGTTTTAAATGCCCCAGTAAAAAAATTATGGTCTGGATTAAAATCCACCCACATATCGCAAAATGCGATCTTTAAGGTCGGTTCTCTCAAATTATTCAAATTATTCAATAATTTAGCCAAGGTCGGCTTTATCACTTCAGGACCCCATCTTTCTAAAAGCCCTTTTCTGACAATTGGCAATCGGGCTTCGTCGTATCGGAGTTTATTTATTTCATCCCATCTATATAATGCCTGTCCTATTCTATTTAATTCGTAGTAGTGTTCCCCACCCACCATCCCCTTTATCATATCGCAATTATGTATAAGGGGTATTCCTAACCACAGTGCATCCAAAAGTAAATATTTAATAGGAAGCCAACGTTGATGACTAATAATACAGCATTTTTCCTTTAAAAAATCAATAATTCGCACCCGCCCTAGAAAATTGCCACTAATATCTTTCATATCGCCCAAATATAAATTTTCAACAATATTCTTCACGAAATACTGCCCTTTTAGCAATTGTGCCGAATTCATGACAGTCCACGAAATTTGGGGATCATTCTTCTTAATTTCGCTCAAAATGGTTAATGGTATAACAGCACTTGAAGTATTAGAATGATTATTTTCACAAATAATTACATGAGGTTTGCCCTCCTTTTTCATGCTAGGATTGGACAGATGTTCTAGAAAAACCGGTTCCCAGACAAATGGACAGGCAAAAACAGGCAAACGACTCAGGACTTGTAAATAGGCAAAATCCGTGTCTTGAAAATGACTCCATGTCCAAATAGCATCCACTCCCGTAAAATTTCTGTTAAGAACGGTTTTTTTATAAACCGTCTTTTCCATATCATTAAACGCAGGGGATTCGTGATAAAACATTACAACTCTATCCCCAATCTGTTTTCTGACTTCAGAAGGCAAAAACCAACATATTTCAATGATTAAATCATACAACACAACATTTGCTCCAGCAACCAATTTTACAGATGGTATTGTACATGCCTCTTTACAATCTTCAAACCATGAATCCGAATCGGCTGGTAAAAGAAAATTCACAGTATGACCCAAACTCTGTAAAGCCCTACCCATAAATACAGCAACTTGTGGCAAACTGGCAGAAAACGCCGAACCTTTAAACACTGCGGTAATACCGATATTCATGTTACATATTTATACGAAAATAGGCTTTAGTACCGGGCAAATGGGAGTAAATGCCCTTCTGCCACCGTAAAGCAAAAAATTGAAAACATACGCAATTAAATACAATAAAATCAAACAATGACACCAGAAGGAATCTTTGCCATAATAATAATATCAATAACAATAATATCAATATTATCATTACCAATAGTATATATCCGAAGACAACGTTATCAAATATTTGCGCAATAAATTACATTTCAGGTTCATCCAGAATTTTTTGCCATCCCTTAATATTGTCAGGATTGTAAATAGAAAAATTCCACAAGAGTTGTAAATTCGTAGCCTTGTATGTTTCCAATTTAAACCCGTGCGTATTTATAACATGTTCTATCATTTCACAACCGATTCTAATATCGTTGCCAGGATAATAGTAACCATAGTCCTTGAATTTTTCATAATTGTGTATAACAGGAAACCCCATAAATAGATGCTCAAAAAAAATATAATTATATTCATTATTGACGGTATGATGTATAACAATATTGCTTTTTAGTTGTTTGCTCAATGTTTTAATATCTGTTCTTTGTAAAAGGTGTAATTTTCCATCCTGATATATATCCAAATTTGGCTGTATTGATTCAACATAATATATTGAATCGGCCATGACTATACCATTTATAACAGCAATTTCATGGACTTTTGCGGGATTCTGTCTATAATAAGTTTCACATATCATAACGGGAATCAGCGAACATTTTTGAAAACTAATATTGGGTTCTATAATTGTAAATGAATACGGCCCAGTTGGATTCCAAACATGACTATCTAATAAATCATTTATTAGAACAGGATCCCATATATATGGCGCAATTTTGACACAAGGAAACAATTTATTTATTGCACCTGCATACTCTTGATGAAAATCGTAATGTGGTGAAACCAAGATTGTATTAATTTCACCCAACATATGATGACAAAAATAAGTGCTTTCATTAAAAATAGGTGTTTCAATATCAATATTTAAAATATTGCCTAAATACAATTTGAATGTTTTAGCACCGGCATCTTTGAACGCCTTGCGTATATTTGGACTACACGAAAGACCCATTTCAATATAGGCATAAATACGAAATGGTTTTTTTATCCAATCATTTGCGTCAATTGTTCTAATACGTTGATACAATTTAGAATCTGGATTTTTCTTGTTGTCATCTACTAATAAAAATGGTAAATAACCCGCTACCTCAAATAGCCTATATAAAAATAATATATTCTGGAATAAACCGTTTGACCAGATCTGTTGTTCGGTTGTTCGCACCGTTGTTATAAAAACAGGTAATTGTTGCTTTTTAGGCAATTCATTTAAATTAGGATAGGGTACACTAATTGGCTGTACATCCGTTCCTTTAATAATACTATCCATTGTTATTTGTAAAAAGGGTCTAAATCTTTATACCGTTGAACAAAAATCCCAACAAAGAGTAGATGGCTTTTCAGGATTCTGTGGATTTTTCAAAATATGGTTTAAATTGGAAAATTACCCCCGATTTAACATCCATGCCACTAAATTTCAAAGATAATATATCTGCTGTTGAGCGTAAAAATAAGAATAAATTGATTTTTACAAAGCCAAACGGAGAAATGATCACACTTGAATTACAAAAACTTCTAGGGGCGGGTACCTATGGCGAAGCCTGGTCTTCCGACACTTTGATTGAAAAGGATATACCAATAGTGGTTAAAATAATAAGTTTTAACCGGTTAAAAGAAGAATATGTAAATGGTTTTGTATACGATACAGTACAAGAAGCACTAATACAAATTCTCATATATGAGGCTACAAAAAATATTAGAATAGACAAAATAAATTTAAGGGGGCCTTTTGCGCCAAAATTCTTCTTGATGGGAAGAGACGATGACGCAATCTACATTGTTATGGAGCGTTTACACAGTAATCTATATGATAATTTAAGACAAAAAAAAAATTCTACAAATTGGACACCGCCAACGGGCGCCTTTATCAAAAATAGCACACTTCAGATAACTAAAATTCTACAAATATTGTACGAAAAATTAAATTACAATCATCGTGATTTAAAACCAGACAACATCATGTACAACATTATAGATGGAAATATCAATATTCGTTTGATCGATTTTGGATTTTCATGTTTGAAATATAAAAATATGTCAATTGCGTCTGTTTCAGAAACAAGTTATGCAGCCGAATTAAAGCATTGTAATTCAAGTGTTCGTGATATTCATGCCTATTTTTATTATCTTTTACATTACACATATTATGCTAAAGTGGATTGTCCATTAAAACGGGTATTGAATGCTTTAATGGCATCTGACCAAACACCCCCTAAAAATTGGACAAACACATACCTTGTGTACGATGAAAAAAACGCCGATACAAGTAAAGAGAAATCTCTAAATCTGAACCCAGATGTAGTTTATAATGTTTTTAGTAGTATAGATTTTATTGATACAAATAGTTGTACAGAATTTGGTCCTAAATGGACAAAAAATTTAGTAAAGATATACAGTTCAACACTAGTTTTTTTAACAAAAGATGAAATTTTACATATAAACCCCAGTCTACGAGAAGAAACACTGTATGCAAGAAGCAAAAAAATCTTATTTGATATGGCCGCCGTATTTGACCCTGAATCAATAGACAGATTATTTGACACATATGTTGATCTGAAATATATTAACGATACTGAAAATTTTACAGGATTGACCCCATTGGCCAAAGCGGCCAAATACAACAATATATATTTAGTAAAAAAACTGTTGGCTACAGGTAATGCCTTAACAACAATCACTGATATTAAAGGCAAAACGTGCCTACATTATGCTGTTGATAATACTACAATATATGCCAGTGACCCTGAAAAATATCGCACTGCGTTTGATATAGTCAAACTGTTAATTGCCGAAAATCCAGCGCTTCCAAATATAAAAGATAAGAACAAAAAACGTCCAGGTAGTCGTAAATACGCAAAGGTACCCGAAGTTAGTTCATATGTAAAAAGTCGAAAATCTACCTTTTTTAAGAGACATGTCGATACAAACAAAACAAAGCGGCTTAGAGCAACACGCCGTAGTCCTAGATTTCCTGTTTCATCAGAGACTATTAACGTGAATAATCCCCTTTCCTTAGTATAATGTACTTTGGTACGGGATAATCTGAATTATCTTTATCTACCCTTGTTAAAAAATTTTTATTTGACTCAAATAAAAATTTTATGAGACAAAATAAATAAATTATTTTGTCAAAGCATCAAGCAGACCAGGAACAGCCTGTTTAAACGCATCTGGTCCCCAACGTTT
>Ga0214923_10007415_pt1 | contig 11964 bp, 12 predicted proteins | sample LL1510_MetaG_FD_177993 | JGI IMG/M metagenome (GOLD analysis project Ga0214923, IMG submission 177993) | Freshwater microbial communities from Lake Lanier, Atlanta, Georgia, United States - LL-1510 | ecosystem: Environmental > Aquatic > Freshwater > Lake | place: USA: Georgia | collected... | reverse complement strand
TGCAAAAAAGACCCCGGATGAGGTTTACTTTGCAAACGGGCTGAGGAAAGCAGCCTGAAACCATCAACAGCGACCATCAATTATCTTTCCCAGCACGCTGTCTCACAAAACCGGTCCACCTCTCAGCATCTCGCAACAAAAGCGAAAATTCATTGAGCAGGGCGTCGGTTGGGCCAAGACCATTGGCAACATGCGTCAGGTGATGGTGCGGGGACTGCAAAAAGTCGATCAGATGTTTGTGCTCACCATGGCAGCCTACAACCTCACCCGTATGCGATCGCTAGGACAACTCCATCCTGAGGCGGCGCAATAAGGCAAAAACGATGAAAAACACCTTGTTTAAGCACCAAATCCGCCCTCAAAGCACGCCATCGAGCGCTGATTCGCTCTATATTAAACAACAATCCGCCACCCGTAAAGCGTATAAACGTCTTTTCGCTGGTTTTTCAGCAGCCTGCTAGTTGATCCGAATTGTGATAAATTATGGGCGGATCCTAAGTGGACGTTCAGCTGAGTATCGTATAAAGTTTGCGATGATTCTGCTCAATAGAGCGGTGGGTTTTGGAGTGCAGGGAGGCACGTTACGCAGGCAATTTAACCATTGCTTCTTCCGATTCAAGTCTCTAAGCGCCCAGACATTGATGTAGATTGATATGTAAGATTTTGTTAACTGTGACGGTCTGGCACTTTCCTGCTCCGCGGTGCTAGATCAAAGTGTAAGCAAGCCACTTTGATGCTTTCAACTTTAGGGTCAGCAACCGTAGGGGATTTCGTGAAGATATTCGAAGGCATCACAGTTATGGCGACGTATGAGTTCTGCCGAGGTAACAACTACCGAACGAGAACTTAGCGGCATGGATACTTATTTAACAACGGAATTTCTATTGGCAGTTGGTCAAATCATCATGATTGACATCGTACTGGGGGGTGATAACGCGGTGGTCATCGCACTAGCGTGCAGGCAACTTCCGGAAAGGCAGCGCCGTTTGGGCATACTGTACGGAACTATGGGAGCAATCCTGGTACGGGTGGTGTTAATAGCCTTTGCACTAGCGCTACTTAATCTTCCTTACGTAAAACTTGTTGGGGCCCTGCTGTTGATTTGGATCGGCGTGAAGCTTCTTTCAGCCGATGACGATGGGGACCACAACGTCAATTCATCGGACAAGCTTTGGCAGGCTGTGAAGACAGTTGTGGTCGCGGACCTAGTCATGAGTATTGATAATGTGATCGCCATTGCCGGTGCTGCCGAAGGTGCAGGTGGCGACCACAAGTTACCTCTTGTTGTTTTTGGCTTATTGGTAAGTATCCCCATCATTGTTTGGGGTTCTCAACTCGTTGTGAAACTTATGGACCGATTTCCCATAGTAATTTCAGCCGGGGCGGGTTTGATTGGTTACATTTCTGGCCAGATGTTTATGTCTGACTCGTTTGTCATTGAAAAAATAGGATTATTCAGTCCGGTTACAAATACTATCGTTGCGATTTCGACGGCCGTCGGGGTAATTGTCATCGGTAGGGCATTGAGTTCAAAAAGACCGGTTGGGGAAGGAAATGAAAGCGAAGCTTCGTGAAGTCTGGATTAATTATCGATTTTCAAATGTGATAGACCTTATCTTTAACGACTGCCAGCAACCCTTAGGTCTTCGCAATCAATAGACTCCTAGTTCTTTGCTTTCAACTATGCAAGTTTTTCGATTTACGCTTTAAATTTGACTTATCGTAGTAACTCTAAATTTTGATAAAGTTCGGGGGGAGAAATGGCAATCAGTCTGCAAAAAGGTGGGAACGCAAATCTGAGTCGCGAGCGGCCAGGCTTGTCAAGCATTCTAGTTGGCTTAGGATGGGACGAGAGGTCAACCGCTGGTGAGTCCTTTGACCTAGATGCAATGGCACTTCTAGTGAGTGCGGACGGGAAGGTTCGCAATGATCTTGATTTAATTTTCTACAACAACTTAGCAACATCGGACCGATCTGTTGAACATCTTGGTGATAATCGGACAGGTGACGCATCGGGAGACGACGAATGCATTCGCGTGAAACTTCCCGCGCTTGACATAGGGATAAGCAAAGTTGTTTTTTCTGTGTCGATACACGATGCTGACACGCGTCGTCAAAATTTTGGTCAAGTGAATAGGGCTTACATCCGAGTCGTCGATGAGGGCTCGCTGAGCGAATTGGTTAGATACGACCTTTCAGAAGATTTCTCGACTGAGACAACTCTGGTTTTTGGGGAGCTTTACCGTCACGAGTTGGACTGGAAGTTTCGCGCAGTTGGGCAGGGTTATAGGGGCGGGTTGCGGGAATTGTTAGCTGCGTTTGGCCTCTCAATCTAATTCGAACAATTTCACTCGAGGAGTTTTGTCATGGGAGTAGTTCTTTCAAAAGGCCAGAAAATTTCTCTGGACAAAGAGGCTGGCCAAAAGCTCGACAGGGTAGTGATGGGTTTAGGTTGGGACACCATCAAGAAGAAAGGCTTGTTCGGGCTTTGGGAGAGCAGCCAAGATGTTGACTTGGACGCGTCGTGCTTAATGTTTGATGCGGCACATCAGCTAATCGATGTTGTTTTTTTCAACCATCTCAAGAGTGAAGATGGTAGTGTTCAGCACACCGGTGACAATCGAACTGGCGCAGGCGAGGGTGATGACGAACAAATTTCGTTATCGTTAAGCAGGGTTCCACTTTCTGTTACGAGCCTTGTTTTTGTAGTGAATAGTTTTACTGGACAAGATTTCAGTCAGATTGCTAATGCTTCTTGTCGCTTAATTAATTCAAACGGCAATAAAGAGCTAGCGGTATTCAATTTGTCCGCGCAAGGAAGCCATACTGCGCAGATAATGGCGAAGCTGTATAGACACAATGGAGAGTGGAAGATGCATGCAATCGGAGAAAATGCTCGAGGTAGAACGTTCGTGGATTTGGTTCCATCAGTGATACCACACCTTTAGATGTAAATTTAGTGCCCACATAGAGGCCCTGGAGGTGTGTTGATTTCCAAATCATTGGTCGAGAAACATCGCAGCTAAGTAATATGGCGGTAATTCATTACAACTAGGCAGTATTCGTAACCGATGGAGGAGTTTATGGCTCGCCGTTTACCGATTTACCTTTTGATGGATACCAGTGGATCAATGTCTGGTGAGCCACTTGTTGCTGCACAATCAGGAATCCAGATGCTCGTTAGTTCGCTTCGGCAAGATCCCCAAGCGCTTGAAACAGCTTACCTTAGTGTGATTACGTTTGATTCAACAGCCAGGCAGGCCGTTCCATTGACAGAGCTATCTGCGTTTCAAGAGCCACACCTAGTAGCTCAAGGGGTGACTGCGCTTGGTGATGCTCTTCGCTTAGTAACGGACTGTGCGGATAGAGAAATTAGAAAATCAACACCTGAAATGAAGGGGGATTGGAAACCGCTGGTCTTTATATTTACAGACGGAATCCCGACGGATGACTTACAGTCAGGATTGACCGCATTCAAGCGGGGTAAATGGGGAATTGTCGTGGTGTGCGGAGTGATTGATGGTTCTGATGTCAATACACTTAAGCAGATTTCAGAAACAGTAGTCATGTTAAAAGACGCAAATCCGGCAACCTTAGCCGCTTTTTTTAAGTGGGTATCTTCATCTATCGCTAAGGCCTCGGCAAGTGTGGCTAATAACGTGGACCTATCTAAAGGCGATCAGCTCCCCCCACCGCCACCAGAGATTGTGGTCGCTGTATAGCAGCGCGATCTTAGATTCCTAACGGTAAGTTAAAAGCTATGAGACGTTTGCCAGTGTATCTTCTACTCGACACATCAGGTTCGATGAGAGGTGAGCCAATTGAGGCAGTGAGGTCTGGAGTAGAAATGCTCGTTGGGATGCTTAGACAAGACCCCTACGCATTAGAGACAGTTTGGCTATCTATAATCACGTTTGATAGGGAAGTAAATATCGCACTTCCCTTGACATCTCTTGAGTCAGCCGTGGTGCCGGAGATAAAGGCCCCTGAAAGCAGTCCCACACATCTCGGTGAAGCGCTTAAGGTACTTTGTGGTGAAGTTCAGCGAGATGTAATTCGGAATTCAGAAGGCTCTAAGGGGGATTGGAGACCATTATTGTTTATCATGACCGACGGTGCCCCAAGCGACAGAGCGCAGTTCACCCAATCTATTGTCGACGTTAAGGGTTTGGGGTTTGGCTTGATCGTAGGCTGTGCTGCTGGGCCAAAGGCATCGGTCGATGCTTTTTTTGAGTTTGCAGATCATACGGTGAAGTTAGACTCGCTAGATGCGGGTGGCTTGAAATCATTTTTCACTTGGGTTTCGGCTTCTGTCTCTAGAGGGTCGGTAAGCCAAGGTGTTACGACAGGTCCCGAGCTTCCCCCTCCTCCGGCAGAGCTTGTGTTGGTTGTATGAGTAATGAGGTAAGTCCGAGGATAACTTTCCAGAATGATCAAAGTAGGCTTAGACTCGCCCGCGCCTTCAGTGACAGTGGTATCGGCAACGAAAAGTTCTCAAATCTAACGAATTGGCTGACGAGACATACTAGTGTCTCAGCTGCAGCGCGGGGACGTTTGATTCGTGCTGTGACCGAATACCGTTTGAAACTTGCAGAAGTAGTGGATCTACTAGCAGAAGTTGAGTCAACATTAAAGCCTGGCCCTAACGCTTATGGTGAGCATCTTGAATCGGTGTCTGGTAGTAGCGGATTGCCGGCCAATAGCGGTGACAGGGCCAGCGATAGTGGCTTGCGAAACCAGACGGTTAGTCCAAATGCAGCCTCTGCTGTTACGAGCGCGACGAACAGACCTAGCGATAGATTGGGTTTGATCGCTGCGGTTCCGAGTATTAGACCGGGGACTTCTCGGCAGGTAAATCAAAAGCCGCTCGATCAAAAAGTACCTGCCGCCAATGCGATGGCTACTGAAAACAGGGCGTATGACAGGGAGGGGGCAAGGTTGAAACCAAAAATAATGTCTTTGCGAATACCTAATGCAAATTGTAAGCAAGAATACAAATTGCCATTACAGCAAGTCCTTGAAGAAGAAAATCCTGCGATCAAATTTACGAGCTCTTTCCCGTCAGGATTAAGTTTGCTCGAAGGTAGTATCGTGGGAACACCTAGCACCCCGGGAGAGTACGTGATTTCTTGGTCGATTGACAACGATCTTGGAAGGAGTGGGGAGTTCTTACTAACAATTAACCCCGACCCGCGTAGTTTATGGAAAGACATTCCTTCCGATCACACAGATAAATACTTTAAACCCGATACTGATAAAGCTCTGGTGATAACTCATTCGCTAGGGATCGTTGCTGCGAGTATTAGAGGAAGGTCGCACGCCCATGTTGGTTCTTTTCGAGATGACGATTTCAGAATCGACGCGCCGGAGGAAAACGATAGCCTTGGATGGTACATCGTGTGCGTGGCAGACGGTGCGGGAAGTGCAAAGTACTCAAGACGAGGAAGCCAGATAGCGTGTGAAGAAACAGTAAATGAAATCCGAAACATCCTGAGAAGTAAGGAGGACGGCGTTGCTCAGGAACTTAATGGTAGATCTATGGCCGCTTGCGTTGAGGAGAAATCAGACGCTGCGTTCTGGACCAGAACCCTGTATCACGTATTTGCTACCGCTGGGTCGAAGGTTCTCTCGAAGATTAGGGATGAGGCTGAATCGTCCAATGCGAAAATAAAGGACTTTTCGACAACTTTACTCGTTGCAATCATCCGTAGGACGCAAGCAGATGCTTGGTTTGTAGGTACTTACTGGGTTGGTGATGGCGCTATTGGCATGTGGGATAAATCCTGGCCAAGTCCGAAGCTATTTGGCGAACCTGATACAGGTGAGTTCGCTGGGCAAACCAGTTTTTTCACATCGGAAGATTTTAGCAAAGGTGAGACTGTCACGAGGCGCCTCAGATATACGATTGTAAATGACTTTGGCTATTTGGCACTCATGACTGATGGTATCTCAGACGCAAAATTTGTTACCGAGCAAATGCTTAAGGAAAACGAACCATGGGCCCTGTTTTCTGATGATATTCGCGAAATTATTTCAGAGATTCATAGTCCTGAATCAAACGCTGACGTTAAGCTTTTGAATTGGATGGATTTTTGGTCTCCCGGAAATCATGATGATCGTACATTAATGTTAGTGGTGCCTAAAAAGCATCAAATAGACTCATGAGTACAATAAAGCTCAAGGCGCAAGATGGGAGTCTGGTTGAATTTGTAGATATGATTATTGGATCAGGAGGAATGAAAGATGTGTACTTTTCTCCCGATCGTTCATACGTAGTCGCCTTTTTCCGAAAGCCAGCAGACTTTAAGACAAAAGAACGTCTTGAACTTCTAACGGGAAGATACCGTGACGGCATTTTCAATTCAACAGAGTCCGAATATTGGAAGAACGTTTTTTGTTGGCCCACAAAAATAGTCGAGCATAAGGGATTGACTGGAGTTGTTGTTCCCACTTACGCACAGCATTTCTTTTTCCAACATGGATCGGTAGACGGTGATAAATTTAAGATTAAAGGCAAAGAAAAAGAAGGAAAATGGTTCGCGAGTTCGATTCATCAAGGGCAAAGCTTAGATCCGAAGGAGCGTGGTAGTTGGTTGAGGTATTTACAGATTTGTCTGAACATTAGTCGTGCCGTTAGAAGAATGCACTTGGCCGGGCTCTCGCACTCAGATCTTTCTTATAAGAATGTACTCGTGGATCCAGTGTCTGGGTCTGCCTGCTTGATTGATATTGATGGATTGGTAGTCCCTGGCAAATTTCCTCCTGATGTCATCGGAACACCAGATTTTGTTGCACCAGAGGTTCTTAAGACGCTCAAACTCAGGGAAAGCGACCCGAATAAAGTGCTTCCAAACCGCCGAACTGACCAGCATGCACTTGCTGTTCTCATCTATATGTACTTGTTGTATAGACATCCTCTCAAAGGAAAGAAAGTCTGGGATCCCGATGACTCAGCACGCGATGAAGAATTAGCAATGGGGGAGAAGGCCCTTTTTATCGAAAACGATGCAGATTTGTCCAACCGGCCCGATAAGAAATGGCTTGAAAACAATGAGAGTCCATCAAAGCTGAAAGTAATGTTACCCTACGCAGACCCGGTGGCTCTACCATATAAAATACTTGGTCCTTTTCTTTCAAAAGAGCTTTCGAGAGCCTTTGTTGATGGTCTCCACGATCCATCAAAAAGACCCGCGGCATCAGACTTCGAAATGGCAATTCTTCGGACGCTTGATCTTTTGCTAGACTGCTCCAACTCGAACTGTCGACAGAAATACTTCGTTTACGATAACAGTCGGAATCCTAAGTGCCCTTTTTGCGGTTCCGCCTATGGGAAGTCGGTACCAGTGTTTGATTTATATAGCAACAGGGGTTCTGGCAGATTTACCCCTGACAACCTACGTTTAGTGGGTTATCATAATCAATACCTTTTCAAGTGGCACACAAATTCATCGGTAATTCCCAGTGAGAAGCTATCAGCGCACGAAAAGAAGCCAGTCGGATATATATCGTGGCATCAAAATAAATGGATGCTAGTTAATCAAGCAATACCCGCTCTTAAAGACGTAAAAGCTGCAAAGTTAATACCAATAGGCCAGGGAATTGAGCTCACAAATGGGCTACAGCTGTTGCTCGACGATCAGCCTGGAGGTCGCCTAGTCAATATTCAAATCGCTCAATAGCGCAACTATCCGAGAGACTATTTATGCATGCGAAAGTTATTAAAGTCGCTGACTTATTCAAATAATCGAATTTATCCCAAATGACAGATGTGAGAACGAAAACATGATGGCGGCCCAGCGGTTTCATAGCTGGCCATTGCGTGAGGTAGCAAAGAAAATCGATGAACCACTTTCGTAAGAAAATCTTAATAGAAAAACCCAATGAGACTTTAAAGCTGAAGAAAGTAAACGATAAGGGATAGGCGTGTTTTTTTTATATAAAATTCTGTCGTTTCTCATTGAAATTCTCATTTTCGGGATGCTTATCTTAGTGATATTGTCATGGATACCAGCCTCCTCGATCACAACTTCAACTACAGCTCGCCTCGACACGATTCGTGAGTTTTTGGAACGAATTTATTCACCAATTCTTGAGTTCCTGCGAGGTATTGTCAAGCCAATAGAACTTGGCGGCAAACTGGTTGATTTAACACCGGGTTTATTCGTTGTACTACTTGTCGTCCTTAACAAAATACTAGCTTGGCTCTTGTTGCCTGCGCTAGTTATCGGTCATTAGGTTTCGGGAATGTGGCCGTTCAAGGTCATCGTAGGGAAGGTTGGGGATCAATACAAGTGGGTTAGGTTTGGGCTACTTGGATGCGTATCCGCATTTGTAGGATCATACCTAGGTGTTTCCATTTTCGGGGATGGAGGAGGAATCCCATTTTGGGATGCGACGACGGCATTCTTTATTGGCTACATCCTGAACTTTGTACAGGCTAGGTCTCTTGGTAATCCCAAGTTATTTTTAACTGCGAATTTTAAATCCGGAGTTTTCTCTGCGCTTGCAGGGGCTTCAGCTGGAGGCCTCTTTATTGCTACAAGGAGCGTAGTATCAGGAGAAGACGGACACTTATATGCATGGGTTATCGAAGGATTGATAATCGGTTTTATTATCGGCGGAATAATTCCGAACTTGTCTCGATTCGCATCAGGTTTTGCAGGTCTTGTCGCTGGTTTACTTGGATTCTATTTGCTAAAGCTATTCAGTGGTTTTGAATCTGAATATCTAACAGTCGCATCTGCGGATTCGTTAAAGGGAGGGATGATTGGGTTACTCGTATCCTTCTCAGAAAAATTGGTTAAGAAGACAACTGGACAGCACTTATTATTTATTCAGTGGTCAGCGGGCGAGCAATCGACATTATTACTCGGCAGCGACGCTATTAGATTTGGAACATCAGATAAGTGCCAAGTGTTCTTGAAGAGTGATAAATCAGAGCTGCCGGTTTTAGCAGAAGTCAGAACGGAGGGAGATAAGGTTGTTTTGATTGATTTTGTAAACGATAACCGAATGTTGCTGGATGAAAGTAAACCAATCAAGATAAACGAACTAAGGATTTGGTTTGCGAAAGGGTAGTATCCTCACAGGACAAAAGCCATGAATGATATTGCGACAGTACTAAGCATTGGAGCTTTTATAATAATTCTAGTGACAGTGATCGTTATCTATAACCATTGTAAAGCATTGTCGATTAAATTGGATGAGCGAAAAGCGCAGATTCAGACGGGACAATCGAAGCTTAATACGGTTTATCGTGAGGTTGCTCAACTATTGAATAAATATCAAATTCATGAAACTGGGTTGATGACTGCGATTGCAAACGGCCAAAAGTCTATGAGTTTTCTGGCGACTAACTATCCTCAACTGAAGGCAGATTCTCTCTATCAAAGCGGTAGCTCTAATTTCGATACGTTATATTCACAACTTCAAGAGCATATAGCTGAGTATAATAAGTTAATTTCTACGTACAATATCTATGTCACACAGATACCCAGAGTCGTTGTTTGTGCTCCATTGGGGTTTTCTGCTAGAAGGCATGCTGAGATTAGAAACTAGTACTTATCCAACGGTAACACCAAAACGTTTGCAGAGATATATTAATCCGCCTCTGTATCCTTCGCCGACAGCCTTAAACTTCCATTCTCCCTTGTGCAAATAAACGTCACCAAAGATGAGTGCAGTTTCTGAACTGAAATCTTCAGACAGATCGAATCGAGCGATTTCTACACCACTCTCAGTATCGACGATTCGCATAAACGCAGACGAAACTTGTCCAAAGTTTTGATTGAGTCTTTCGCCATCATGAATTGTTACAGCAACACTCACTTTCTTAACATTCTGTGGTACTAGTGTCAGGTCTATCACTAGAGATTCGTCGTCTCCCTCACCTTCACCAGTCCGATTATCACCAGTATGTTTCACCGATTTACAAGATGAAACTGTTTGATTGTAAAAAATAAAATCGTTATCGGAGTTCACTAACCCTTGATCATTTAATAAAAATGCGCTTGCGTCCAAATCGAAGGCTGCACCGCTTGAAGTTCGCGCGTCCCAACCCAACCCGACAAGGATTTTTGATAATTTTGGATGTCCTGCAGATAGCGAAAGATTTTCGCCTTTCGATAACGATACTCCCATGTTCAACCTCTCTCCGTTGGTCAATTTGTTAAAAATTGAAAATTAAGCTACACAATATTGTATTTAACGAATTTATAAATAGGATTTAATTGGTAATGTTACTCATTTCCCTGCTTGTTACGTTTATAAGTTTTATAGATTTTCACTTAGTGCCGTCTCCAATCGGTAAGCTTCTGTTTCTAAGCTAGGTATTGTTTGAAAAATTATTGCGTTTTTTCTATCTATACACGAATGTGTAAGAAATTCATGATTAAATGTAGTAAATAACAGCTGAGCTCTCGCATCATTTAGATGGTAATCGAGGATAAGTCGAAATAAGCGGGTTACTGTGTCTGTCGGGAGCTGATCAAGCATCTCGTCAATGACTAAGGTTTGGGAGTACTTTAAGGCATTTAGGATACATGTTCCTAGCCTAAATAGGGCCGTTGTTCCTTGAGATTCCATGCTTACGGGTGTCGCTATTGATTCGCCTAGCATCCTCGAGCGTTTGAATTCTATATTTAAAGGCGGAGCAATAGTTTCGTTGTGAGAAAACTTAATCTTTACGTTTTGTCCTTCTGTTTTTATCTCGTTAAAACTCTGAATGTATTGATCAAATGTTTTCATAAGGCCCAACAATAGCTTTACATCTTCCTGTTCCTTCATTGGTGAGGACGATTGATAGGTGTCATTAAGAGATCTCTGGGAAACAACTATAAGGTTAGTTGTGATCCATCTCTGGACGTCGTCGCAAGGTGCACATCCTAGCTTTGCCGCCCAAGACAGAAGGGGAATTGTTCGTTTTCCTCCGCACTTCCACTCCTTTTCCGCTTGGAGAAAAGCCGCTCCAAGTCTGTGGCGATCTGCTTTAATTAGCGGCTGTTGGGTCGAACAATCCCACCGGCACCTAAATAGTAGATCCGGCCTGGTAGGTTCATCATGCAATTCTTCTAATGACTCCTCGAACAAGCCAGCCGCTGTATAACTCAACTTAAATCTGTAGATTGATCCATTGACCCATAGGGTAATGCTTATGACGGTAGGCTCTATTTGGCCGTGGTCTGAAAAAAGGAACGGTTGAAAGTGACTTTCGTAGTGCTGGACCCTTTGATGATTGGGATCGAGCAACTGTTTGATGGTCCAAATCGCGTTTGCAAAATTTGTCTTTCCCGTCCCTGGCCGCCCGAAAACTATGCAGATTCGATTGTTCGATAAAGGTTTGCTCGTTATTCGGGTATTCTCCGATGCCTCATGATGTTGTCGCCGTGTCCCGCAACTGATCCCGAAGTCAACTGTCTGTTCAGTGTTGAACGAGCGATGATTAGCGACACTAACAGAAAGTAACATTTTAAGCCCGATGACTGTACTATCGCGAAAAATACAGTCGCAAGACCTTGGGTATTTACCTGAGCAGTATGTCCGATTAGGGTACAGTTTCTATTCGTATTTGTCAAGTCTGTCCGTGGACTTCCTCAAAATTGAAACAAGATAAAAGTAGAGGTCTCCGTCCCTTTTTGGGGCTGGGAATGAGGATGTCGAAGTTTACGGAAAGCCAGATGATGGCGATTCTTGGATAAGGCGATGCCGGTTTGCCGGTGGCAGAGGTTTGTTGAAAGCACGGCATCAGCAATGCCTTGTACTACGAGTGGAAGAGCGAGTACACGAGGTTTCATTCAACGAGCACAAACGGGCTCGGGAGATTGAGGCGGAGAACAGCAAGCGCAAAAAGATTTACGACGAGATGCGCTCCTGAGTTCGACAGTTTGGCGGGTTGATTTTGAAAAAGCGTCATGTTTTCAATGGTTTGGGTGTTTGTTAGGTTGTTGTTGTAATGGCACGTTTCGG